>Ga0137307_100537_pt1 | contig 48212 bp, 37 predicted proteins | sample NAcewD2O_March_2_FD_97180 | JGI IMG/M metagenome (GOLD analysis project Ga0137307, IMG submission 97180) | Mouse cecal microbial communities from Vienna, Austria - N-Acetylglucosamine amended D2O_March | ecosystem: Host-associated > Mammals > Digestive system > Large intestine > Cecum | place... | reverse complement strand
GAAGACCGACACGATTATTGGATATGAATTGCGGATTCAGGAGGATCAGGACAGCTTGTACAATTCAAGCACGGACAGTGTGGCGGCGAATGCCATGGTTGCTTTTCTTTCAGAAAATTCGAACCGGATCTTCAAGGAAAAAAAGACGTTTATGACATTTACCCCGGCGCTGCTGTTCAGAAATACGCCGAAAATATTTGATAAGGATAAGATCGTGATCCAGATTGAGGACAATATTGTCATTCATTCTCTGGCTACGATCCTGATCAGTAAGTATAAAGATGCGGGATATCATTTCGCGATCAATGACTTCCAGTTTACACCGAAGTATTTCAGTATGTTGGAGTATGTAGATTACATCAAGGTACAGCTGACCGAGGATATGGACGACAATCACAGGAGTTCTGTTGCAAATGTTGTCGATATGGCACATGGTTTCCAGAAAGAGATCGTTGCTACCGGTGTTAATACAAAGGAAGTCTACGAACTTGCAAAGGAACTCCAGGTAGACTATGTGGAGGGCAATTTTATCTCTAGCGCAACGACCACAAAAGCCAGCAAGATGGACTTTATGCAAGGGAACCTGTATCAGCTGATCATGGAGATTACGAAGGAAGAGCCGGATGTGGAGATCCTGGAGGAGATCATTACCAGAGATGCTTCCCTGACCTATGCACTTCTAAAGATGGCAAATTCCGCGTATTTTGCGGTGCATCATGAGACGACTTCTATCCGTCAGGCACTGGTGCGTGTCGGGATCAGCCAGCTGAAGCAGTGGGTATACCTGCTGAGTTTTGAAGATAAGGGAGAAAATTCCTCAGAGGAATTGTTAAAGACTTCATTCCTGCGGGCGAATTTTGCGTCTGCACTGGTAAAGAAGCTGAGAAAGTTCCAGATTACGGCATCCGATGCTTATCTGATGGGAATGTTCTCTACACTGGAGTATATGATTGACGCGCCGATGGAGGAGATTTTGTACGAGATTCCGATCATCAAAGAAATCAAAGATGCACTGATCTACCAGGAAGGTATGGCAGGAAAGCTGTATCAGCTGATTCTTCACTACGAGCGTGCGGAGTGGAGCGACATCAAGGTTCTGGCGGAGGAACTGGGACTTCATACAAATGAGCTTGCGCAGATTTATATGGAATGTGTGGAAGAAGTCAATGACATCTGGGATAATGTAGTGGGTATCAAAGAAGAGGAATAGGAAATGTTGTTTTTTTGGCGATAGAGGCCGGCGCAGGAGGTGTGTATTATGGTAGGGGCGGTTTCTTTCAGTCCGTATGTAAGCAGCTATCAATATACGGGCGGATATGCCCGGGGACGGGCATCCGCTCAGAATATGCAGGTTCAGGCAGGAGAAGGAGCGGCTGCGGCAGAACCGATATCAGGCCGTCAGTCGGGAACATCGGCGGTAGGACGCATATCTGGTTATCAGACAGGTATATCAGCGGCAGAAGGTGTATCAGGCCGTCAGACAGGAAGTGATGCCGGAGTACATGCGGTATCGGCAGGAAGGTCCAGCGGTGTATCTTCTTTGATCGGTGCACGTAGTATCGCGGCAGCGGGGCAGGTATCTGGTGTGGCTGCAGTGTCAGCGGGAAGAGCGGCCGATCCGGAAAGTCCTGTTCAGCCGGTAGATAAGATTTCTGCAATCCAGCCGGGGCAGTCAGGAAGCGTCAATTATATGATCCCATTTCTGAGAAAAGGGATGGATCCGGCGGAACTTTCGGTCCGAATGCGTATGCAGTATGCAGGCGGGACGCAGAATTCATCATGGACGGCAGGAGGAGAAGCAGCAGGAGAGAAAGCGGAGCAGTTAGATTTACCGGGAACATCTTCTGAGGAACCGGCTGCAGCTGTACAGGCAGGAGTGCCGGGAGCATCCTCAGAGGCGGGCAGCACATCCGCGGTATCGGAGGACACACCGAAGATAGCCGGAATGGGCGGTGCGGAAAGTGCGCAGGAAACTTCCGGGGAAGCGGAGTGTAAGACCTGCAAGGAGCGAAAATACCAGGATGGGTCTGACGATCCGGGAGTATCGTTCAAGTCTCCGACACATATCGCGCCGGATCAATCTGCATCAGCGGTCCGCGGACACGAGATGGAGCATGTAGTCCGGGAGCGTGCCAAGGCACAGAGCGAAGGCCGACGTGTGGTGAGCCAGTCTGTTACGATGCAGACCGGCATCTGTCCGGAGTGCGGCAGAGTCTATACGGCCGGCGGTGTAACACGCACAACAACAGCTGCAGATAGCAGTCCGGAAGAAAAGCCGAAGGATCCGCGGTGGATATTGGCTGGGGACATATAATCCTGATCTTGTTTAATCACAGGAATCTTTAGAGACAGTTTTTAAAGCAATTGATTGTTAATCAGAAAAGATACATAAGAGCCAGAGGGCTGAATAAGAGGCGCTGCCGGGAAATAACCGTATTTCCCGGCAGCGCCTTTTGGTAGTTTAGTGTCTTGGATTTTCTTTTACGATCATGCAGGATTTGGTGGCTTCTACAGTGACATCCGAGATCAGACGGTTTGTATAATAACTGAGAAGCGGATCAACCGCCGCCTTCATGGTGACAATGTATTTTGGCATCAAACCGTTGAGGGTCAGGGCAGTGACATCTGCTTTACAGCGGTCACAGGTGCAGACGTCAAACTGGCGCATAAAATATATGATCTTGTCCCTTACAATATGCTCCATAACATTGATTGCGGCAAAATCCGATTCCGGCTCTGCTTGGAGTTCTGATACCGACTCCGCTTGCTCTGCCTGGAGTTCCGGTTCCGGTTCTGTCTGGAGTTCCGGTTCCGACTCTGCCTGGAGTTCCGGTTCTGGCTCTGCCTGGGATTCAGGTTCCGGTGCTGCCTGGAGTTCCGGTTCCGGCTCTGCCTGGGATTCAGGTTCCGGTGCTGCGGCGGGCTCAATAGTCAAATCCTCCTCTGCAATGGATTCTGCCTCCAAAATAGGGAGTGATTCATCTTCCTGTATGGGAAAGGAATCTTCTACGGACAGGTCATCGAAAGCTTCTGCCGTATCTTCATCTAAAATAATAGCGCCTGCATTGGCTTCCGTAACAGCGGGAGCATGGTCCTGTTCAGGAACCATAGATTCGGCATCGGAAAGGAGCAGTTCCTCCATATGGATATCTTCAATAATCTCCTCTGCATCTGCAAGGGGAAGGGAATCCGGATGATCCGCGGAAGCTTCGGCGGAAACTGCCGCGGCTTCCTGCGCAGGCTTCACATCCTCTACAGGGGATATCTCTTCCTGAGACTGCTGCATCTGCTTTTCAAATTCGCTGGATAACTTCTGCTGAATGAGTTCCGCCACCGGATCCTCTTCGGTCTTGTCAATTACAGCGATATTATTTTGGGCAGGCACAACAGGAATCGGAACCGGTGCGACAGTTTGGCCGGCATTGGCGGAACCGGATGCGCCGGCAGATTTGGTCTGTCCCACTGCCTGCCTGCCGGAAGCTCTCTGCGAAGCTGCGCTGCCCGGAGCTGCCTGGGGGGGCTCGCTGCCGGAAACAGCCTGGGGAGCCTCTTCATCAGAACTCTCCTGAGAAACGCCGCCGGAAGCCGCATCATTCTGCGCAGCCTGCACAGCTGCGCCGCCGGAAGCTGTCTGTGCTGCCGGACCTCCGGAAGTTGCCTGCTCGATAGATGCCTGCTCGTCCGCTTCCTTTGCTGCATCATGTCCTGCAAGCAAGTTCAGGACATGTGCGGTTTTGTTGCTTTTTCTGGCCATTTTATCTTACCTCCTGGAGAGTCTTGGTTCTCATCATAATTCTTATTTCTTTGATAAAACTCATATAATCCTCTGACGGCTTGGCACGGGGTGCATAATCAAATATGCTCAGACCGTGTGCCGGAGCTTCCGCTACGGAGACACTGGAACGGATCTGTGTATCGAATACGCATGTCCCGATCTGGGATGCAATATTTTCCGCCATTTCTTTGACCTCACGGGCCAGGACTGTACGAGGGTTGTACTTTGTCAGAAGGATCCCCAGCACGTCCAGATGCGGGTTCAGGCTTTCACGGACAGAGTCGATGGTCTCCTTGATCTGGGTGACGGCAAGAAGGCTTAAGATCTCCGGAGCCATGGGGATAATGAGATAATCTGCCATAGCATATGCATTTACCGTCAGAATATTCAGGGCCGGAGGAGTATCAACAATGATAAAGTCATAATCCGCCGCAACAGGTGCCAGTGAATTTTTCAATAGAAGCTCCCGGTCCGAAAAATTAAATTCAAGTTCCGCGCTGCTCAGCAGGATATTTGATGTGATCACGTCACAGTAATCGGTCGTCTGGATTGCTTCACGTGCGGAGGTGCGTCCGATCATCACGTCATGGATCGTGCGTCCGTCTTCGATGTCAAGCCCAAGGCTGAACCCCATATTCCCCTGCGGATCGAGATCGACCGCAAGAACTTTTTTATTGTAAAAAGAGACCAGACCAGCCGCCAGAGCGGTGGATGTAGTCGTCTTGCCTACGCCGCCTTTCTGATTGGTGAGTACGATGATAGTAGCCAAAATATATTCCTCCATTCGTAAAAAAACTCATTTCGCTATTATTTAAAGTATACTATATGCCGATAAATAAGTACAGAATAAAATAAAATTTATGATGCAATATACGTTGCGGTCCGCTGCAGTTCACTGTTTTGAACACTGCAGGTGCGGACAGTAACTAATACAGCTACCAGTAAACAGACCATTGCGACAGATTTTGTTATGCAATGATATGATCGGGGAATGAGGCTGATTTTTGCGGAATTACCGGGGAGGCATTTACGGCGTTCTCCGTCAGGGTTCCGGGTATGGCTTTTATAGCGGCGGTCATGGAGAATATGAAGAGAAAAAGGAGAGGATTGACATGTCATCAGTAGGTTCATTAAGCACTTCAACAAGCACGAGTATCCGGGGTTACGGCGGACTGGCCAGCGGACTGGACAGAGACGAACTGATCAAGGGTATGACCCTTGGCACAACAACCAAGATAAATAAGCAGGAGCAGAAGAAGCAGCAGGCTCAATGGAGGCAGGAAGCAATCCAGACGATCAGCAGCGCCATGATCGGATTCCACAGCAAGTATACAGAGACTCTGACTTCACCCACCAACTTATTCAGTTCTCTGCTCTGGGGGAGGAATAAGATCACAACTTCCGGCATAAACAGCAAGTATGTATCCGTTACAGGAACAGCAAGCGGAGCAGACGCGATCACCATTATGGGTATCAAGCAGAAGGCTGAGAATGCGAAGTGGTCTTCTTCAAATAAGATTTCTGACGGGACATTGAGTTCAGATATAATTGACATTAACACAACGGATTCAGAGGCATATAAGGTTGAAAATCTGGTTGGGAAAACCATAGATATCAAGTATGGCGGTACAACGTATTCTATTTATTTAAGTGAGTCGGATAACTATGATTATTCAAATGCAGAAGGGATTAAAAATGCGATCAATGACCTTCTGTCAAAGCAGACGACGAGCAACGATAAAAAGCTCTCAACGATCGTTGAGGCAACTGTAAATGATGACGGTACGCTGGGATTCAAGGATATCGGCAGCGGCGGCAATACATTGGAACTGACCGGCGGATCTGCATTGGAGCTTCTCGGATTACGGAAGGAAAAAGAAGGCGACGAAAAAGAAGGTAAAGTCGTAAATGACGGAAAGATAACCAGCGATGCGACACAGGTTGCAGGAGAGATCAAAGAAGAGAACATTATCAAGAAGGTTGACTTTTACGAGTATGTTGCAGGAAAGACGCTGAGCTTTTCTTATAACGGAACTTCTGCAACTGTAAAGATGCCAGGTGCGGAGGATCTGAAGAAAGCAGCTGATGCAATACAGGCGAAGGATTCTAGTAAGACTCAGAATGAGGCAACGATTGAAGCAATCGCAGATTCCATCCAGGATCAGCTTGACAAGTCCTTCGGAAAAGGCAGAATTGAAGTTGACGGGACAGACGGAAAGCTTTCTTTCAGGACAACGGTTCCAGGCAGCAAGGGAGCAGACGGTAAACTGGAAACAGATGAATCTTCCGTATTTTCCCTTACAGGCGGAAGTATTGCCTTGATCGGCAACAACAAAGGGGCTCTGCAAAGCAAAGATGCAGATAAACAGAGCGCTCTTCATGCAGGAGATACTACCCGGCTGAACCTGAATGTGGCGATTGAAAAAGCCGGACTTTTAAACGATGACAAGATTACATTTGATGCGAACGGCGAAGCAAAATTTAAGATTAACGACAAAGAAATTACGATAAAGAAGACCGATACTATTAATGATGTTATGAAAAAGATCAATAATAGTGGGGCGGGCGTTACAGTAAGCTACCAGGAGGCAGCGGATAAGTTTACATTTACCTCTACTGAGAATGGCGCCAGCGGAGCAATTGAATTTGATCGGAATAGTAAGGATTTGGTAAATGCTCTCTTTGGACTTGACGTAGGGGCCGCAGATGCTAACGGCGTTGAGGTTTATGGAAAACGCGGTCAGGATGCTATTGTTTCTGTGAAGTATGCAGGTTCTGACGAAATCGTGAACTTAAGGCGTGATTCCAATTCCTTTACGGTAGACGGTCTTTCAATTGCTATAAAAGGTACATTCGGAGAGTATAATGCAGCTGGTGAGCTTGAGAATGTAGAGCCTGACCAGGCTGTTGAGATTGACGCTTCCGTTGATGTTGACAAACTGATGGATACGATCAAGTCCTTCGTAGAAGAGTACAATTCCATCGTTGACATGGTCAATACACAACTGACTACAAAGCATGAGAAAGACTACGATCCGCTTAGTTCCGAACAGAAAGGCGAGTTGTCTGAGAGCGAGATTGAGAAGTGGGAAGAAAAAGCAAAGGCCGGCCTGCTGTATGGCGACAGTGACCTGAGATCACTGAGTATGGATCTGCGTGTTGTTGTCAGCGGCGGACTTTTGGAGAAGTTCAGAGAGGTTGGGATCAGTGTATCCAGCACATACTCTGACAATGGTAAGCTGTCGATTGACGAAGCGAAGCTGCGGGGCGCACTTCAGACAGACCCGGAGAAGGTTGAAAAGCTGTTTACATCGCAGGCAGGGGTAGACGCAGATAACAATGAGACATTTAACGGTCTGGCAACGAACCTGAAGGCTGTCATGAATAAATATGTGAATACTACCGGTTCTATGGAAAGCAAGGGTATCCTGATCCGTAAAGCAGGTTCCAAGAGTTCCGCAATGAGTCTTACACAGAACACTTATTATAACGAGATATCAAGTATTGATAAGATCATCGAGAAGCTGAAAGCACAGCTGAAAAAGGAACAGGATCGTTATGTGTCTCAGTTCTCGACTCTGGAAACACTGATTGCCAATATGAACAGCCAGTCCAGTTATCTGAGTTCGATGTCAGGCTATTAAACCGAAAAAGGGGAAAAGCATGTATCAGAATGGATATGAACAGTATAAACTGCAATCTGTAAACACGATGACAAGCGGCGAGATGCTCCTGCTTCTCTATGATGAGCTGATCAAGCGTCTCGCCAGGGCGCAGATTGCGTTAGAAGATGAAAATTATGATTTATTTAATCAATCGGTTCAGAGATCGAAGGAGATCGTACAGTATCTTAATAATACGTTAAATATGAATTATAAGATCAGCTACGAGTTGAGAAGGATGTACGATTTCTTCCTTTTTGAACTGAGCCGGCTGCAGGCCGGAAGAAAGGCTGCTGTGATCCAGGAACTGAAGCCCCTTGTGGCGGAGCTTCGAGATGCATTCAAAGAGGCGAGTAAGACAGCTGCCGTATAGTCCGTTGTTTCAGGTGCGGACGGCAGGATACGATTTCCGTTTATATTAGGAGAGGGCAGATAGAGCATATGGAAAATAGAGAAGAATTTCTGACAGAGGTCCTGAGAAGGGTACAGCGGAATTATGTACATATGGTAGAGATCGAGAGGCTCACGAAGGACATGGGGGATTCTTTATCGAGAAATGACAGGGAATCCGTTGAGCTGCTCTTGAAGATGCGCGGAGAGGAAATGGATCAGGCCGGTGAGGTCCGACAGGAGATCCGGACGATCCTCGAGGCAGTGGATGAAGAGGAAAGGAAGAAGTTCCGCTCCTGGCTGAACGGTGAGAATACATATGAGCCGGATAGTTTTGAAGCGAGAAAAATTACCGAACTGAGCAAACAGACACAGCAGGTTTTAAACCGAACGATCAGTCTGGATAAAGTATTAAATTCCAAAGTGGCCGGAAAAGAATCTTATTACCAGGCAACTTCATAAACAAAAAAACGCGCCGTCCGGCGCGTTTTTTTGTACTAGTGCGCCCGGCATGCGCATAAGTGCTTTTCAGCAGCAAAGGATCATTTTGGCGTGATGGTCCATACCGGTCCTCCTGCCGATGCAGTGGTGAGCAGCTCATCCAGAACAATCTGGACGTCCCATGCAGTCTGTGTTCTCTCCAACCTTGCCGGATCAGCAACCCGTACCTGATTCCCGGGCCAGTCGTCCGTAATGATAATAAAATGACCGCTGTCGGAAAAATGGCCGGGCCCCATCAATGCGACCAGAATATGGCCGCTTTTCAGCTCTGACATTACGCCTTCTGCTGTGAGATCCTGAAAGGACTCTGCGTGAAGCCCAAATGCTGTGGCACTCTCAGGAATGAACTCATGCTTTGTACCAAAGCCGGATGACCAGTAATGGTTGGCAGCCGCCCAGGCCGCCATATCAGGAGGCTGACAGGTATGTTCCGTAAAACTGTTCACGATCATGGCCATTACGGTAGGACCGCAGCCGTAGACGGAAAGAGGATCGCTGCCGCCATAAAGGTAATCTGCCCAGCGGGAATCAGACTGATTATAATAAGTCAGAGTGCCGATGCTCGAAGTCAGCGACAATGTGTACTGCCCTTCCGAGACGGCAGTATTTTCCAGAGGCTCAGGAGTCGCGCCGGGAGACAGATCTGCGGTATACTGGCCGCCCGGAGAAACTGTAACTTCCGAAGGAACATCGGATTCTGGGTCAGGCTTTTCCTCAGCAGAGGAATCTAACGTAAATGGATGTGTCTGAGAGTAGGAAATACAGAAGAGAATTGTCAGAAAAAGGAAGCTGCATATTATTTTCTTTTTCATTTTTTTCTCCATATTCTTATAATCTATTGACTGTATCGAATAAAAAAAGTATAGTTATATCATATCCTGTAATGGGGAACCCCACACATATCGTATATCGGTACTTGTGGAAAAAAAATAAGGTAGGGAGTGTATGGCACAAATTATTTTTGATCATGTGACAAAAAAGTTTGGGGATGAGACTGCACTGGATAACGTTTCCTTTGAGATAGAGAAAGGAGAATTTGTTTTTGTGCTCGGCAGGAGCGGTGCAGGAAAGAGTACTCTGCTGAATCTGCTCATGAAGCAGGAGGAAGTGACTTCTGGACGGATCACGGTCAACGGACGCCGGGTGGACATTATGAAGAGAAAAAAGATTCCCGCACACCGGAGCAGGATTGGAATCATGTCTCAGGATGTGGGTCTGCTGAGAGACCGTACCGTTTATGATAATATTATATTTGCATTGTGGGCTACAGAGCATAGTTCTGCTCAAATGAAAAAAACTGCCATGCGGGTGCTGGGTCTGGTGGGACTGGTGGGAAAATCACAGTCCTTTCCGGATGAACTGTCCGGCGGTGAGAAGGCCAGAGTCCTTTTGGCCAGAGCTCTTTCTACGGGTCCGGAGATATTGATCGCGGACGAACCTACGGCAAATCTGGATCCCGATGCTTCCTGGGATCTGATGCAGCTCCTTGCAGAGGTCAATTATCAGGGGATGACGGTTGTAGTGGCAAGTCATGCCAGAGATCTTGTGACGATCATGAAAAAAAGGTGCATTTTCCTTGTGTCCGGTATGGTTGCGGCGGATGAAAGAAATTCCATATACAATCAGAAAGCCATGGATATTTTTGAAGAAAGGAGAATCCTTTCAAAAAAATAGACAAGAATACAATCCTCTTTTTGCAGTGAGAAAAAAACGAAAAAGTGTTATATTTGTCGGAAAATATCCGATAGATATAGAAGGGGTATTTTTGTGACACTGGAAGGAGGGACCTATTATTAATTATGAGATCAGATATATGCTGATGCTGCTGGGGGCCATAATTAATCAAAAACCGGTCCAGACCTCGAGAAGATATGTAAATTGGGATAAGATCTTAAGTATTTCTGATTACCAGAATGTGGTCAATCTTGTATATCTGGGAATCCTTGGACTGGAGAAAGAGATTTCGGAGGCGTGCGGGGAAGAGTTCTATCAGAAGTATAAGAAGGAACTTCTTTTATATGATTCGTATCAAAAAGCGGAAGAAGTGATCCTCTGGCAGCTGGAGAGGAATGGAATTGACGCGCTGCTGCTGTCGGATACGAGCGTGAGGGAATTGTACCCGCTGCCGGAGATGGCGTCTTTCGGCCAGATTCAGATTCTTGTAGATAAGAAAAGCCTGACCCGGGTCTACAGGCTGATGCGTGATATGGATTATGAGCAGGTGGATGACAGGCTGGAAAAGGGAAATGTATATGTGAGGGTGCCGGGAATCCGAGTTGTATTTTACGGTGAGATCCCAATTGAAAATAAGGTTCTCAAGCGGTATTTTTCCGGCCCCATAAGGAAGTATCTGCGTATGGAAAACAGCAGCCGGCAGAATGCGGCGCAGGGGGCGTTGCAGCCTGCCGGAGCTGCATCGGCAAAGTATCGCTTCATACATATATTGTCTGATGAGGAAGAATATGTATACCGTGCAGGAAGGCTGGTCGAATTGTATCTCACCGGTGTGCTGAAGATCCGGGATATCCTGGAATTTTGGCTGTTTAGGAATGTATTGGATGAAGCATTTCCGTGGAAAGCGGTAAGGGACCTTCTGGAAAAGGCAAAGTGGACGGAATTTGTCCATCAGGCCGAGGTGCTTTCTTCTCTCTGGTTCGAAGAGGGGGTAAGGCAGCAGTACGGGACCGCGCTGGAACTGGAGGAATGTATTCTCCTGCACGGTCAGGAGAATAAGCATCTGGATAAGGTGCTCCTGCCGAATGAAAAGGTCAGGCTGGATTTTTACCGGCGTGACAGAGAGGAAGAGTGGCTTCTCAAAAAGAGGGAGTGGATGTTTCCACCGAAAGATTATATGTGCCAGTTTTTTCCTATACTGGACAAATATCCATTTTTACTTATTTTATGCTGGGGTATCCGGAATGTCCGCATTTATTACAGGATGTTCGCGGGCAGATGTGAAAAGGCCTGGTTCCGGCTCAGTGTAAAATGTTTGGATATAAAAGAAAAGATAAAGACGCGGTTCCAAAAAGAGGAAGAAGCGGAAGAACTGCCATCAGAGGATGCAGGAGACGCATCAGAGGCACAGGAGACCGGCGGCAGCGGAGCACCAGGGCAGCCAGAGCCGGAGCGGCAGGAAGAACAGCCGTCCATCATTGGAGCGGCAAAAGAAAAAGAACCGGAAAGCAATGCAGATTCAGGCAATGCGGAGCCGGAAATGACAGAAGGAGACAGACGAGTTGAAGAATTTAAAGATTAGAAACAAACTATATGTATCATTTGGAATGGTTTTGATCTTAACGGTCATAATCTCGGTTTTTTCCGTTTTGCAGCTGAGAAAGGCGAATAATAATCTGAATGCCTGCATGAACGGACCTGTTGCGGCGGATGACGCGGTACAGTCCAACCGGGTTGCAACAAATGAGGCGGCAAAGCATGTGCGCGATATGTATATCAGCGGGAAAGTAGGATCCGCTGAGAAGCAGACGATCCAGGATGATATTGCTTCTATTACAAGCAACTTTGAAGTGCTTGAGAACTCCAAGGACCTGAACCAGGAAGAAGTGGCGGCATATGAGACTGCTGTTGAAAACTGGCTTTCAGAGGCAAATGAGATCATTGCTATGCTGGAGAGCGGAGATCAGGACGGTGCGAAGAATGCGATCCTGAACCGCTGTACTCCGGCATTGGAAAAGGTGATCCAGCTGGCAAGACCTTTGAGTGAAAAGTCTACCGCCATGCGTGCGGCTGCACTGGACGAAAGCTATCAAAGTACAAATACCAGCATGATCGCTCTGATCATTATGGTTGCAATCTCCATCCTGCTGGCGCTGATCATCTGCGGCAGAGTGACGTCAACGATCGTGAAACCTGTGGCAGAGATCGAGAAGGCAATGGAAGGCCTGGCGCAGGGCAATATGACTCAGGAACTTGTATATGACTCAAGGGATGAGTTTGGAACACTGGTGAAGAATGTAAGAGCAACCTGTGTGGCTCTGGAATCCGTTGTGGATGACCTGAGAAATCTTCTGGATGAGATGGCAAGGGGGAATTTTGATATCCGTGCGAATGCGGACCTGTATAAGGGCGATTTTGTACCGCTTCTGGAATCCATCCGCCGTATGAATATCAATCTGAGTGATGTGATGCGTCAGATCAACGATGCTTCCGACCAGGTAGCAAGCGGGGCTGACCAGGTATCCTCCGGCGCTCAGGCGCTTTCTCAGGGGGCGACACAGCAGGCAAGTTCTGTGGAAGAGCTGGCGGCAACAGTGAATGAGATCTCCAGGGAAGTCAGCAATACCGCACAGAATGCGAAGGATGCAAGCGGCATGGTGACAGAGGCACAGAGCAAGCTGTCTGTTTCTAATGAGCAGATGCAGGATATGATCACAGCAATGGGCGATATCAGCCAGAAGTCCGGCGATATCGGCAAGATTATTAAAACGATCGAGGATATTGCGTTCCAGACCAACATCCTGGCACTGAACGCGGCAGTTGAGGCGGCTCGTGCAGGCGAGGCGGGCAAGGGATTCGCGGTCGTGGCTGACGAAGTGCGGAATCTGGCTTCTAAGAGTGCGGAGGCGGCAAGCAACACCACGGCTCTGATCGAAGGTACGATCTCAGCGGTGGAGAATGGTACGGAGATCGCAGGCCGGACTGCAGAGGCAATTTCAGCTACGGTAGAAAGCACCAGAAGCGCGGTTGATTATGTGGATAAGATCACAACAGCAGCAGAGAGCCAGGCAGAGGCGATTTCACAGGTTACTACCGGTATGGATCAGATTTCTAGCGTGGTACAGACCAACTCTGCTACATCTGAGGAAAGTGCGGCGGCCAGCGAAGAGTTATCCAGTCAGTCACAGCTTCTGAAATCACTGGTAACACGGTTTAAGCTGAGAACCAATCAGCCAGGTCCGTCTTCCAAATAATACATAGTGTGAACAGTAAGAAACGATAACGAATAAGGAATCCTGTACCGGATTCCTTATTTTTATAACAGTTTGGTATGAGCCTTATGTACGGTTATCAGTTGGGGTGTTTTCAGATCGGAGGTGCAGAGTGGAAGTATATTTTAACAGTCCGGCAGAGGTTGTGGAAGCGAATATAAAAGGGGCGCAGGGAAAAGCTTCACTGCCTGCGTGGAAAATGATACTTCTTGGAATGCTGGCCGGGGTGTTTATCGCCCTGGGCGGAGCGGCAAGCAGTACGGCGGTCCATGGGATCGCAGATGTAGGCCTTGCAAGGACTGTGAGCGGGATGATCTTTCCGGTGGGGCTGATGATGGTCATTTTGCTGGGCGGCGAGCTTTTTACGGGAAACTGTCTGATGGTCATGGCAGTGCTGGACAGGCGTGTGACCTGGGGAAGGTTGCTGCGGAATCTGGTGATAGTATATCTCAGCAACCTGGCCGGTGCTGTTTTGACTGCCCTGCTGCTGAATCTCAGTGGCAATTTGAATTATTCCGGCGGACTGTTGGGAGCATATACGATCAAGACTGCGGCCACGAAGGCGGGGATCGCTCCACTGCAGGGGATCGCGTCAGGGATGCTCTGTAATCTTCTGGTCTGTACCGCAATCTTGATGTCAGCCGCTGCGAGAGAGACTGCCGGAAAGATCTGGGCGGTATTTTTTCCCATTGCGGCGTTTGTGATCGGCGGATTTGAGCATTGTGTGGCGAATATGTTTTATATCCCGGCCGGAATGCTGGCTTCGTTGAATCCGGAATATGCGGCAAGAGCGCAGGAAGCTTATGGGATCACCGCGGAGCAGCTTGGAGCCCTGAACGGATGGAACGGAGTGTGCAGTATTCTGTTCGTTACTCTGGGAAATGTGATCGGCGGGATGGCGTTGGTCGGTGTTCCGCTGTTTCTTGTGCATCGTTATAATCGCTCTCAAGCAAAATGATACTAGTACAGCATTGCGTATATAATGGTGAATAATGCGCCTGATATTTTTGTCAGGACAAGGCGGAGGAAAGAGGCGATGCGGTGGCATCGTTGATTGACGACAACGCAGTGCTGGCAGAAATAGCAGGCGCATTATTCACTGTTAATTACGCAATGCTGTACTAGATACCTCTGCAAAGTGGTTTGGCTGAATATCACATAACTGGCTGTTTTGATGCGACCAGTTGTGTGATATTCTTTTTTGTATATCATATTTGTCAGCAAGAGCTGCATATAGTTGGAATCTGTAATCAAATGTATTTTGCAGGAAAACAAGGAGATGGATTTTCCTGGAAGGTTTTAGGAGATGTAAAATGACGAAAAAAATTGCGGTTATCAATGATCTTTCGGGGTTTGGCCATTGCTCGCTGACGGCGGCGATCCCAACGCTCTCTGTGATGGGGGTACAGCCCTGCCCTCTGCCCACGGCGGTGCTGAGCGCGCAGACAGGGTATCCCAGCTATTACTGCGACGATTATACGGATAAGATGGAATATTTCCGACAGGAATGGGAGAAGTTGCAGGTCCGGTTTGACGGAATCTATACGGGATTTGTGGCAAGTGAGGCACAGATCCGGCATATTTTTCTGTTTCTTGATACATTTTATAAGGGATCTACATTTCTCCTGGTGGATCCGGTCATGGGGGATGAGGGCCGGGTATATAAACTGTTTACCCCCGGACTGCTGCAGCGGATGAAGGAGCTGGCCCTGCGGGCGGATGTTGTGACGCCGAACCTGACGGAACTATGCCTCCTTGCAGGGGCGGACTATGCGGAGCTGGGAGAACTGAAAGGGGAAAAGGAACTTTCGGAAGCGGCGGGGGACCTTGCGGAAAAGCTGATGGAATCCGGGCCGGAGACTATTGTTGTGACGGGGATTCGGTTTGAAGACGCAGAAAACGGGGAGCAGATGATCGGAAACCTGGCGGTGGATCGAAGCGGCAGGAGGATGTCTGCATTTCCCTATATCGGAGGAAGTTTTTCCGGAACCGGGGATCTGTTTGCGTCTGTCATTGCGGGCGGGATTGCTAGAGGAGATGACATTTTCGAGACAATGGATCTTGCGGGAAAATTCATTGAAAAGGCGATGAAGGATTCTATGGCTGAACAGGTAGACCGCAACGCAGGGACGAATTTTGAGAAGTATCTTGGGATGTTGCTATGCAGGTAATTGGCGGCTTGTCCGGGAGATGCAGTCCTTCCCGGGCCTTATGCGTCGGAAACGATGGCGGAGTGCGCGGTGCGTCCGGGAAGGAGCACTGCAGTCTTTCGGGCTATGAGATACAGCGTCTGGCAAGCGGAGTGCGCGGTGCGTCCGGGAAGGAGCACTGCAGTCTTCCGGGCTATGAGACGCAGCGCCTGAAAAGATGCAGATGTGGAATTGAAGGAGGAGAAGAGAAAATGGCGCAAATTTTGTATACCTTAGCAAAACAGCCGAACGGACAAAATGGGATGACCGTTGGATATGCGAATCAGGTGTATGTGAATCTGACAAATCAATGTGACTGCAGCTGCCGGTTCTGCATCCGCAGCCATCACGACGGGGTGGGTGACGCGGATACGCTGTGGCACAAACAGGATCCAAAGCTGGAGGAGATCAAGGCGGCAATGGACGCGTTTGATTTTTCGAGCAGGAAGGAGCTTGTGTACTGCGGTTACGGAGAGCCTACCTGTGCGCTGGAGAATCTGGTGGAGTCGGCCAGGTACGCGAAGGAGAAATATGGTCTGCGGATCCGGGTGAATACGAATGGATTGGGAAATCTGTACCATGGAAGGGATATTGTCCCAATGCTTGCGGAGGTGACGGATTCCATCTCGATCAGCTTGAACGCGCCGAATAAGGAGGCTTATATGGAGGTGACCCGGCCCCGGTTTGAGGATGCGTTTGAGGGGATGCTGGCATTCACGGCGGAATGTGCAAAAAGGATACCTCAGGTGAAGATGACTGTGGTGGATGTCCTGCCGGAGAATGAGATCGAGGACAGCAGGAAGCTGGCCGAATCTCTGGGAGTCGAGCTGCGGGTGAGGAAATTTGTATAGAGAAACGACAGCTGCTCATGGCATGACCGGGGGTTCATAGTAACTTTTAGTAAAAGAAAGAATTTGAGTCAGATCATTGAAAATGCGTTCTGCGGCAGAATCATACAGGCCGCTGAACGCATTTTTTAAAACGGTGAAAAATAGCACTGCCAGAGTGGGCCGCTATTTTTGGGGGTTCTTATTTGGAGAGGATTTCGGCGCCGTTCTCGGTGATCAGCACCATATATTCGATCTGGGCAGACAGCCCGTCGTCGATAGTGTATACGGTCCAGTCATTGTCTTCATCTACAAAGAAATCAGGGCTGCCTTCATTGACCATGGGTTCGATGGTGAACATCATACCGGGCACCAGGAGCATTTCGCTGCCTTTGGGGGTTACGTAGCTGACAAAGGGTTCTTCATGAAATTCCAGCCCGATCCCATGGCCGCCGATGTCCTCCACAACGGAATAGCCGTTTGCCCGGGCGTGGGAGTTGATCGCGTCGGCAATATCTCCCAGATGTCCCCAGGGCTTTGCTTGGGCCAGGCCCAGATGGACGCATTCTTCCGTCACACGGATGATACGCTCGGCGCGCTCGGAAATCTTTCCCAGGGTGAACATCCGGGACGCATCGGAAAAGTAACCGTTCAGGCTGGTAGATACATCCACGTTGACGATGTCGCCCTCCTGCAGGATGATGTTCTCATCCGGAATGCCGTGACAAACTTCGTTGTTGATGGAGGTGCATACGCTTTTTGGAAAACCCTGGTAGTGTAGAGGAGCTGGTATCCCGCCGTGGCTGGTGGTAAAATCATATACGATCCGGTCGATCTCCGCGGTGCTCATGCCGATGCGGATATGCTTCGCCACCTCATCCAGAACGGCCGTGTTTAACGCGGCGCTTTCTTTGATCTTTTCAATCTGGAAGGGGGTCTTTAAAAGCTCTCTCTTGGGGACGATCTCGCCACGGTCGGCATGTAACAATATTTTTTCCTCAATCGGCATGTGGCATTTTTTGTATTTCCTGCCGCTTCCGCACCAGCATGGATCATTTCGCTGCATTTTCATTACCTCTCTTTTCCATTTACGAATGATATATTTGAACATAATGTATTGTCCTTATGGTCTAAAATCTATGAATAAATAATCCGCTCCGCAGTTTGGGTTCGAACCAGGTGGATTTGGGCGGCATCAGGCGGCCGGAATCTGCCACCGAGAGCAGTTCCTCCATGGAGGTTGGATACATGGCGAAGGCTGCATTTTCCACGCCTCTGTCCGTCAGCCGCACCAACTCGTCCAATCCCCGGATTCCGCCTACGAACTGGATCCGCGGATCAATTCTTGGATCCTGGATGCCGAACAGCGGGCCGAGAACTACATTTTGCAGGATGGATACGTCCAGATCATCTACCGGATCCAGAGTGTACAGGTCTGCATGTGCCGTAAGCGCATACCAGGCGCCGCCGAGGTACATGGCAATCTCGCCCTTGCGGCCGGGATGCCGGGGGCCGGACATCTCCTGAATGTCGAAATGCCTGCCGACGGCCTCCAGCAGCTCTTCGCGGGTGTGCCCGTTCCAACCGGACACGACCCGGTTGTAGTCATAGATCTTCAGCTCGTCCGCAGGGAAGAGTACGGAGAGGAAATAGTTAAACTCCTCATCTCCGGTATAATCCGGATGTTCCTTCCTGCGTTTGAGACCGGCTTTTACTGCGGAAGCGGCACGGTGATGGCCGTCTGCAATATAGATATGCCCGATACCGGAAAATAATTCCGTAATGGTTTGTATACTCTGGCTGAGCTTCCAAACCTGGTGGCGGATACCGTCCTCTGCCGTAAAATCGTAGAGCGGAGCGGAGGACTTTGCGGCTTCCGTAAGGCTTTTCAGCTCGGGTATGGGCCGGTAAGTCAGAAAAATGGGGCCGGTCTGGGCGCTCAGCGTGTCCACATGGCGAATCCGGTCCTGCTCCTTTTCTTCTTTGGTATTCTCATGCCTGCGGATGGTCCCGTTCAGATAGTCGTCGATGGAGGCGCATCCTACGATGCCGGTCTGGGTGCGGCCGGCAAAGGTCAGGGCATAGAGATAATAGCAGGGGGCGGGATCCTCGATCATTGATCCGTCTGAGAGCATTTCCAGGAGGGTATCCCGGGCGCGCTCGTAAACCTGCTGGGAATACATATCCGTATCATCCGGAAACTGGGTCTCCGGCCGGTCTATCTTCAAGAAAGAAAGGGGGTTCTGCCGGACTGCTTCTTTGGCTTCTGCCCGGTTATAAACGTCATAAGGGAGGGCGGCGATGGAGGATGCTTTTTCTTCAGATGGCCGCACACTTCGGAAAGGACGGATGGTTGGCATAGACGGTTGCTCCTTTTCTGGTAAATTCATACTTCCTTATTTTATGCAATTATGAGGTGCATGTCAATTGGTTCTATGGGAAAATACAGGAAAAGAAGCCGGATTGTGTTACTGTTCACACCCTTTGGGGGCTCCAGTAACAGTATCCAGCCCATTTTAAGTCGCCTTCGGCGAGGGGCTGGATATTATGGCAAATGTTACTTTATTGGCCGGACGCCGTGCAGTAAAATGGTTGCTTCTTTTTTTGAGTTTATGTGATCCCTTTTCAGGCTTCTATCTCATACCATATGATCTGGTTTGCTTCCAGCTCCAGTTCAAAGCTGGTCCCGTCCCCCACATATACGGTCGTGCTCTGCGGCTCGTAGGTATTGTTCACCACGCAGTATTTTCCATTTTCAAGATAGGCATGGACCTCCACGTTGTAGTTCGTGGAAAACCATCTGTGCAGGCTGGCTTCGTCCCCGGAGCTCCACAGGATCGCCCGGTAGAAGAGACGGCTGTTCTCGAAGCTGTAGGGAAGCCCGGAGATATAGACGGCGCGGCCCTTTCCGAAGGTGTTGACCGCAAGCTGCACTTCCTTTTCGCGTTCTACCAGCACCTGGGCGCCTTCCAACGCATAGATATTTTTCTTGCCTTCCCCGAAATCAATCTCATCTGACGCGTCTTCGGTGATAAAATGGCTGCGGCAGTCCCAGTTGTATTTGTCGTAGCCAAGGGTGAAGCCCCGCTCCTCCTCTACGCCGAATACATTGGCGAGCTGGAAGAAATGGCCGTTTGCCTGGTGGGCGCTGGGTTCGCCGATGCCGATCAGGCCGCCGCCGCTGTAGACAAACTGCTTGACCGCAGAGGAAATCTCTGGATCGCACCACCATTCCCCGCCGGTATGGGCCGTGTCGGCATCGCCCACGTTGATGAGCACGTCGATGTCTTTCAGGATATCCGGATTCTCCTTGATATCGGAAAAGCTGATGAACTGCACGTCAAACGGGGCTCCGGAGAGGGCCTCGATGATTCCCGAATAGGAATAATTTTGTTTGAAATAAATTGCATGGTGTACCATGTGGCATCCCCAGGCGCGCATTTTTCCCCAGCAGTTCAGGACGGCAACACGTTTGACGCAGTAGGGAACGCAGCCTTTTACATTTTCATAGAGCTCACGAAATTCATTACAGACAGATTCCACATAGTCCACAAATTCAGGGAAATCCAGCGTCAGCTTTAAGTATCCGCCGTACCCGATCCGGTCTACGGGCTTGCGCAGGATCGCGCGGCGTGCCGTCACCCAGTTGACCTTTGCTTCCTTCACGGGATCGCCGCCTTCGTGGAAGGTATCCGGGAAGAAGTAGGGCAGCAGGCGGGCTTCCGTATAGGAAACGCCTTCGATGTCGCTGATCAGCCGCAGGGTGGAGCCATTTCCCACGCTTCCCACAACCGCGTCCAGGCCCAGGTTCTGAAAACCTTCAAGGAACGGCTCGGTGCCGATCCAGTGGTCTCCCAGGAACATCATGGCTTCCTTGCCGCATTCATGGGTAATGTCTGTCATCTCTTTTACGATCTTGGCTACTTCCCTGCGCTGGAATGCCTGGAAATCCCGGAACTCTTTGGAGGGGATGCGGTACTGGTTGTTGTAATAGCCCTGGTCGATAATGTATTCGGGGCGGAACGGATAACCTGCTTCCCGTTCGAACTGCTCCAGGATGTATGGACTGACGGATGCGGAATAGCCGTACCAGTCCACATATTTTTCACGGGCCAGCTCATCGAATACAAGGGTAAACTGGTGGAAAAATGTAGTGAAACGAAGTACATTTACATAGGGGTGGTCCTGGATAAATTTCCGCAGGCGCTCCATGGTAAATGCGTGTGTCTTGGGCTGGCGCACGTCGAAGGTGATCTGGTGCTCTACGTCTTTCCAATCGTTGACTACCGCGTTGTACATATGGACCGGATCCCACATGATGTAGGCCAGGAAGCTGGCTGTGTAATCATGAAATGGGATCGAGCGGATAACAACCTCTCCGGCGGCCTCGTCGTAGTGCCAGCCGGATGTGGGGACAACCTCCCCGGTACTCCGGTCGATGACCTCCCACCAGCGGGTGATGTCGTCCCGGGTGTTGGGGGTCAGCATGTCCCTGTACAGGCCCTTCATCAGAGGAATGCGCAGAGCATCTTGGGAAGCAGTGTAAATGGGGGTCATGAGGTACATCTGCTGGATCTCGTCGGGGTTGGCTTTCGCCCAGGCGTTGTCCTTGCGGGTGGTGTAGTAGGTGGAATAAACTTTGAGTCCTGCGTCTGTTAACTCTACGGGGAAATCGGTCCCGTCGCAGTCCCTGACCGCGTCGGCGCCCCATTGCCTGGACAGGCGTATGGTATCTTCGATGATATCCATGTCTGTGGGTATGGTTACACGTCCTCTCGTATTCATGTGGAAATCCCTCCGATCAAAATATAAAATATTGCAGCGGTTCAGAACCGCTTTTGTGATGGTGTAAGTATAGCATAATAGAGGGAGAAAGTCTATTATGGAGAGCTTCGTTGAATAGATTCGTTATTAAGATCGTTACAGTTCACGGCCTAACCGGCCGCGAACTGTAACGCATCCAGCCCATTAAAAAGTCGCCTGACGGCGAGGGGCTGGATGTATGCAACCGCTATTTTATCGGCCGGATGCCTTGCAGCAAGGTGCAAGGCACCGTGAACAGTAACTTAAGATCATATATGTTTTTAAACTATTGATTTCTGTAAAAATATATATTGGTGCTATTGATTTTTTTCTGCTACAATAAAGGCAGAATCAATCCCGTACTTGCCCGGTATGGGAGAAAGCAGGCGGTACAGGCATATTTCAAAAAGGAAATGCCTGCCCGGCCAAAGACAACCTCTTTCTCTAAGAAGTTATCAATCTTTCCGGAAATGCGGAGCCGTTTCTTCCGAAAGGCGATTTGAATATCAGGAGGGAGGATTTCCGTGCTCATCGGGGTGGCGTCTTATGTGATCTTTTTCGTTGGGATCGCATTTTCTCCAAATGTACAGGTAGCTTACGTGGCGGCAGTGCTGGGCGGGATCGCAAATTCATTTCTGGACAACCTGAAAAATGCGCATTTCTCCCTGGAGAGCGGGGCATTGATCCTGATCGGATTTACCAGCACAGCCACCTTCCAGCTCTGGCTGAACTGTGCGCAGACTTTTGGGAAGGAGATCGTGGGCATTCCGTCGGAATCGGTTTCGGTGATGCAGACCTACTATTCTGCGGGAACACTGGCGGCGCTGTTCGCGAATATGAGGTACGGGATATTGCTGAAAAATGTGGAAGAGAGCAGATGAAACAGGGTATTTTGATGAAATGCCGCAGAACAAGGATGATGCGGTGCAGGGGTGGCTACGGAAGATCCGAAGAGCGGGGACAGGGATTTTCCGAAAGCGCCACCAAAAAAGGAGGAAATGCAGATGAACCCGGTAATGGTAAGAAATGTAAGGATTGGGGAGGGCATCCCGAAGATTTGTGTGCCCATCGTAGGCGTTACAAAGGAAGACATTATTCAGGAAGCGAAGTCATTTGAAACGATTCCGGTGGACGTGGTAGAATGGCGGGCGGACTGGTTTGAGCATGTATTTGATATGGAAAAGGTGAAGGATGTGCTGGGAGAGCTGCGGGCGGCGCTGAAGGATGTCCCGCTGCTGTTTACCTTCCGGACGTCGAAGGAAGGCGGAGAAAAGGCCATCGAACCGGGGGCTTATGCAGCGCTTAACAAGGCGGCGGCGGAAACAGGCTGTGTGGACCTGGTGGATGTGGAGGCATTTACCGGGGACGAGGTGGTCAGGGAGATCATTGAAGCCGCGCATAAGGCCGGGGTAAAGGTGGTGGGATCCAACCATGATTTCCACAAGACTCCGACTCAGGAGGAGATCGTGGGCCGGCTGCGGAAGATGCAGGAGCTTGGTGCGGATATCCCGAAGATCGCGGTCATGCCGCAGGATAAGAGGGACGTGCTGACGCTGCTCCTTGCGACGGAGGAAATGACCCGGGAGTATGCGGACCGTCCGATCATCACCATGTCCATGGCAGGAACCGGTGTGATCAGCAGGCTCTGCGGAGAGGTGTTCGGCTCCGCGCTGACCTTCGGCGCGGCGAAGAAGGCTTCCGCACCTGGGCAGATGGGAGTCCGCGACCTGGAAACGGTGTTGGGGCTGCTGCATAAGAGTTTGTGAGAGTGTGATGAAAGGGAAATGGAGTGTGAAGAGGGCAGCCGCGGGACAGGAGGAGCAGAGGTACGCCTGGCCGCTGGCGACAGCCAGTCCGGAGGATACGGTGACTCAGATCTATGCGGAAGCATTTTCCAGGGAAGCGGCAAAAGGGTATCTGGATGAAATTCACGGTCCGAGAGAACAGGAAAAATAAATGTAAGGAATAGATAAGGTGTAAAGTCTTCAGAATCCAATGAAAGACGTTACACCTTTTTTATATTACTTTTTTATATCGGTTCAAAAAGAGTTTTGGGCGCGGTCTGTAATCATTGATAAAAGAATATTCTTTCAGGAAAGAATTGTCGGAAAATGGACACACTAACTCTTGAAAAACCGCGTCAGCCGGCGAACGTATATGCGGATATGTCTGCTTGCCTCTCTGTATCGCGGTAATCAAAATGATGAGACAAGGATGGTAAAACAGCAATGAAAATTTTATTCTATGATACAAAAAGCTACGACAAAGAATCTTTTGAAGAAAAGCGGTGCCTCTACCCGGATATCGAGATCGATTATCTGAAATCCGAGCTGACCCCGGCTACGGCAAGACTGGCAAACGGCTATGATGTGGTCTGTGCTTTTGTAAACTGTGATGTAGGAACAGAAACAGTAGAATTGCTCCACGAGTGCCGGGTGCGCCTGATCCTGCTCCGAAGCGCCGGCTTCAACCACGTGGATATCGGAAAGGCAAAGGCGTTCGGAATCAAAGTGATGCGGGTGCCCGGCTATTCCCCGGAGGCGGTGGCGGAGCATGCCATGGCCCTGGCGCTGGCGGCAAACCGGAGGATCCACAAGGCATATGTGCGTGTCCGGGAAAATGATTTCAGCCTGGGGGGTATGCTTGGGTTTAACTTTTACCGGAAGACCGCAGGAATCGTGGGGACCGGAAAGATTGGGGCGGCTATGGCAAGGATCTGCCATGGATTCGGCATGGAGGTACTTGCCTATGACAAATACCAGAATCCGGAGCTGGATTTTGCTGAGTATGTGTCTATGGACGAGCTGCTCAGCAGGAGCGAGCTGGTCTCCCTGCACTGTCCTCTGACAGAAGAGACATACCATCTGATCTGCCGGGAAACCATTCAGAAAATGAAGGACGGCGTGGTGCTGGTCAACACGTCCCGGGGCGGCCTGGTCAAGACCGAGGACCTGATCGAAGGCATCCGGGCCAGAAAATTTTTTGCAGTGGGCCTAGATGTGTATGAGGAGGAAAAGCGGAATGTGTATGAAGACCGCTCCGATGAGATCCTGGAAAGCTCGGTCACATCCCGCCTCTTGTCCTTCCCGAATGTGCTGATCACCTCCCATCAGGGATTCTTTACGGAGGAGGCGCTGGGGGCGATCAGTGAGACTACGTTGAAAAATGCGGCTGCATTTTCCAGAGGGGAAACTACGGGAAATGAAGTAGAGTGATATCAGAGCAAAATGTAAAACCTGCAGTTACAAAGAAATAGTAATATCCCCCCACCCTCATGCATACGATAAATTAGGACATGCGCCAGGGCGTTGTACCCGCCGAATCCGTTTCGCATCCGATCGCCGGGCTGTGTTTCGGAGGGATAAGACACGAAAGGGGGGATTCTTTTGTATGAAGAGAAATCCATAAAAGAGGTAACCGGACAGTTTCATACGGATCCGGAACAAGGGCTGTCCTGGGCGGAAGCGGTCACCAGGCTGTCCGCCGACGGGAGAAATGAACTGGAAGGGGAGCGCAGGAAAAGCGTCCCGGAGACATTTCTGGAGCAGTTGAATGATCCATTGATCTGTGTGCTGCTTGTGGCGGCATTTGTATCGTTTCTATTGAAAGAATATAGTGACACAGTCATCATTGGAGTGGTCATCGTGCTCAATGCGGCGGTGGGGGTGGTCCAGGAGGGAAAGGCTCAGAAAGCCCTTGATTCGCTGAAAAAGCTGACAAGCCCGGAAGCGCACGTCCGTCGGGGCGGGGAGATACGCAGGATTGCAGCCGCAGAGCTGGCGCCAGGGGACATTGTACTCTTAGAGGCAGGAATGCAGGTTCCCGCCGACCTGCGCCTGATCAAAACCTGGAATCTTAAGATCGAGGAGTCCGCACTCACCGGGGAATCCCTTCCGGTTGAGAAGGATGCAGAATTCCAGGCGGCCGGGGAGCTGCAGATCGGGGAGCGGAAAAACGAAGCGTTCATGTCCACCATGGTAACCGGAGGCAGGGGAGAGGGCATCGTGATCGCCAGAGGAATGCAGACGGAGATCGGAAAGATTGCTTCTATCATAAAAACGGTTCCAAAGGAATTTACGCCGCTCCAGAGAAAGCTGGCGGAACTGGGAAAATTCTTAAGTATCGTGTCCGTTCTGCTCTGCGTCCTGCTGTTCTGCATTGCGGTGCTGCAGAAACGCGACATCCTGGAAATGCTGATCACAGCGATCTCCCTGGCGGTGGCGGCAGTGCCGGAAGGGCTGCCGGCGGTAGTGACCATCGTGCTGGCCATGAGCGTGTCCCGGATGGTGAAGGTGAATACTATCGTGAGAAAGCTGCCCTCTGTGGAAACTCTGGGGGCGGTCAATGTGGTCTGTTCGGACAAGACCGGAACGCTGACCCAGAATAAAATGACCGTGACCCGGTGCTACACCAACGAGCAGAGCATCCCGATTTCCACAAACAATATCCGGGAGCAGGCAGAGATTCCGGAGCTTTTTTTACAGGGATTTGCGCTTTGCAATGACGCGGTGCTTCCGGATTCCGGAAAGGCAGTGGGAGATCCTACCGAGATTGCGCTGCTGGCAATGTCCTCCAACTGCGGAGTCCGGAAGGCACAGACGGAGGCAAGATTTCCCCGGGTTGCGGAGCGGGCCTTTGATTCCTCGCGCAAGATGATGACTACGGTACACCGGTTCGCCGGGAAGCATGGCCGCTACATACATGACGAACCGAATGAGGTACAGAAAGGAGGGCAGTATCGAAGCGCCGCCGGGAAAAGCCGTTCGAATACGATCCAGGAAGGAGGAGAGAATCATAGTTCCCCCAAAAAGGAGGAAACAGAAGGAACCGACAGGAGCAGAAGCGGAAGCATCCTGACAGCCTTTACAAAAGGGGCCCCGGATGTGGTCCTGAAACGCTGTACAAAAATTTACCTGGGCGGCAAGATCCAGCCCCTCGGCGATGTCAAGCGCCGAAAGATCCAGGCTGCCCTGGAGGAAATGTCTTCCCAGGCACTGCGTGTCCTGGCGCTGGCTATGAAAGAGGGGAAAGGGGACCCGGAAGCCCTGCTCAAAGAGCGGGATCTGGTATTTCTGGGACTGGCGGGCATGAAAGACCCCATCCGCCCGGAGGCAAAGGATGCGGTCGTGAAGTTCAGCAAGGCTTCGGTGCGTACCATCATGATTACCGGCGACCATGCGGATACTGCATTTGCCATTGCAAAGGAGCTGGGGATCGCCAGGAAGCCTGACCAGTGCCTGACCGGCGCAGAACTGGACAATCTGTCGGATCATAACCTGCGGGTACGCCTGAAAGAGACCAATGTGTTTGCCAGAGTTTCTCCGGAGCACAAGGTACGGATCGTGAAACTGCTAAAGGAATGCGGAAATATCGTGGCTATGACCGGAGACGGGGTCAACGACGCGCCGTCGCTGCGCACCGCGGACATCGGCATTTCCATGGGATTGTCAGGAACAGACGTGGCAAAAAATGCGTCTGATATGATTTTGACAGACGATAATTTTGCTACCATCGAAAAAGCGATCGAAGAAGGGAGGAGTATTTTTCAAAATATCAAAAAAACCGTGCTGTTCCTGCTTTCCTCTAATTTCGGGGAGATCATCACCATGTTCACGGCGGTGCTGCTGGGGCTCGCCGCCCCTCTGAAAGCAAGCCATATCCTCTGGATCAATCTGATCACGGATTCCCTGCCGGCCCTTGCCCTGGGAGTGGATGAAAATGACAAGGAGGCGCTGATGCGGGAGCCGCCCCGGAGCGCAAAGGAGGGGATGTTTGCAAACGGAGGACTGGCCTGTACCGTCTTTTACGGGCTGCTGATCAGTGCCATCAGCCTGACCGCATTTCTGAAAATCCCATGGGATGTGCTGACGGAGAGCGGAAAAGCATTTACACTGGAAAACATTGCGGCAGTGCTGCAGAACGAGGCGGTACTGACGCGGGCTCAAACCTACGCGTTTACCGTGCTGGGTATGTCGCAGCTCTTCCATGCCCTGGGAATGCGGGACGTGCGGACCTCCGTTTTTTCTGGAAAACGGACCTTCAATCCGGTGATGGCCGCGGCATTTGTCCTGGGAGTCCTGCTGCAGATGGCAGTCACGGAGATCCCTTATCTGGTAGGGATGTTTGGGACGGCGGCTCTTGGTTTTCAGGAATGGGCAGTGCTGCTGATACTGGCGGCGTTTCCGGTGCTGGCACATGAGATCTTTGTGCTGACGGGGAACGGGGAGTAACGGGAAATTCGCGGCTTGCTTCGCTGTGTCCTATATGATAAAATGAGTCAAAGACCCCGCAGCAGGCATGGCTGCTTGGCTCGCTGCTCTGCGGGAATAAAAAATTGCCACCTGTACGGTTGGATGCTTTTTGAGCATCCAACCCACCTCATTCATTCGTAAAATCCGTGCTTCGCACTTTTGTGCCTGCTAACGCAGTCACATTTTACTCATTAATGAGGTAGGTTGCTAATCCAAAGTCACATTTTTATTGCAATAATTTGCATAAAAATGTGACTTCGGATTGCAACCGTACAGGTGGAAAAATTGCCGCCTGTACGGCTGCAGCCCGAACGCTCATTTTCGGGATCACGGGAGGAAAGAGTGCAGGCTTTTCCGTGTAGAAAGAAGCTTTGGCGATGATTATTATAGAGGAGGCAGCACTATGATCACAGGAGCATTTATGGTGCCACATCCCCCGCTGATCGTACCGGAGATCGGCAGAGGTGAGGAGCAGAAGATTCAGGATACCATTGACGCATACCACGAAGCGGGCCGCAGGATCGGCGGGTTAAAGCCGGAAACCATCGTCCTTATCTCCCCCCATCAGGTCATGTATGCAGATTATTTCCACATTTCTCCGGGAAAGGAGGCGGAGGGGGATTTCAGCCAGTTCGGCGCAGGGCAGGTGCGGTTCCAGGTCCGTTATGACATGGAATTTGTAGAAAATCTGTGTAAGCTGTCTGATGCAGGCAACATTCCCGCAGGAACTGCCGGGGAGCGGGACCGGCGGCTGGACCACGGAACCATGGTGCCCCTGTATTTTGTGAACCAATATTGGAAAGACTATCAACTGGTAAGAGTGGGCCTCTCAGGACTTCCGCTGACTACGCACTATGAATTGGGCAGGCGGATCCGGGAGACGGCGGAGGCGTTGGAGAGGCGTATCGTGATCGTTGCCAGCGGCGACCTGTCCCACAGGCTGAAAGCAGACGGCCCTTACGGTTACAAGAAAGAGGGACCTGAGTACGACAGCCGCATCATGCAGGTCATGGAGAGCGGCGATTTTGGGGAACTGCTGGAATTTTCCGAGGACTTCTGTGAAAAGGCAGGAGAGTGCGGGCATCGTTCTTTTACCATCATGGCCGGGGCGCTGGACCGGATGAAAGTGAAAGCCCGGCGTCTTTCCTATGAAGGACCGTTTGGCGTTGGCTACGGCATCTGTACTTATGAGGCCGAAGGCAGGGACCTGAAACGTAATTTTAAAGACCAATATGAAGAACAGGAGCGGAAACGGATCATGAAGCAGAGGCAGCAGGAGGACGAGTATGTGCAGCTGGCCCGGAAAACTGTGGAAGAATATGTCCGAACGGGAAAGAAGATCCGTATTCCGGAAGGCCTTCCCGGGGACATGCAGGACCGCAGGGCAGGCGTATTTGTATCCATTAAAAAGGAAGGCAGGCTGCGGGGGTGCATCGGTACGATCCGGGCAGTCTGCCCGTCCATTGCGGAGGAAATCATAGAAAACGGAGTCAGCGCGGCTTCCCGTGATCCGCGTTTTGCTCCCATAGAGCTGGAGGAACTGGACAAGCTGACGATCACCGTGGATGTGCTGGGGGATACGGAGAAGATAGATTCCCCGGATAAGCTGGATGTGAAGCGGTATGGCGTGGTGGTGAAAAAGGGGTATAGAAAAGGACTGCTGCTCCCTAATCTGGAAGGCGTGGATACGGTGGAGGAGCAGATCGCCATTGCGAAGCAGAAGGCCGGGATCGGAGAGCAGGAAAAGGCGGAGCTGGAACGGTTTGAGGTGGTACGGCACTATTAAAATGATATTTTCGGGGAGGACATTATGAAAGAGACATGCCGGGTATGTATCCATCACTGCAGCCTGGAACCGGGACAGACAGGATTGTGCAGGGCCAGAAAAAATGAAAACGGACAGATCGTCTGCAGCAATTACGGACAGGTGACCTCTCTGGCGCTGGATCCCATTGAGAAGAAGCCGCTGCACAGGTACCGTCCGGGCAGCCTGATCCTGTCCGTGGGCAGCTATGGCTGCAATCTGCGGTGTTCCTTCTGCCAGAACCATGAGATTTCCATGGCCGGGGCGGAAGATGCCGGGGCAGTATACATTTCTCCGGAAGCTCTGGCGGGAAAGGCACAGGAATATAAAGCCGCCGGCAATATCGGGGCAGCGTTTACCTACAATGAGCCGCTGGTAGGCTGGGAATATGTGCGCGACTCCGCCCGGCTTATAAAGGAACTGGGCATGGACAATGTGATGGTCACCAACGGTACGGCGTCGCTGGAGGTGCTGGATGAACTCCTTCCTTATATCGACGCCATGAACATTGACCTGAAAGCATTCCGGGAGGAGACCTACCGGAAGCTGGGAGGGGATCTGGAGACTGTGAAGGCATTTATTGCACGTGCGGCAGCAGGATGCCACGTGGAGCTGACTACGCTGGTCGTGCCGGAGCTGAACGATGGGGAGGAGGAGATGGAGGAAGAGGCGCGGTGGATCGCATCTCTGGGAAAGGATATCCCGCTCCATGTGACCCGGTTCTTCCCGCGGTACCATATGACGGACCGGGACGCGACGGAGGTGAGGCGGGTGTACCGCCTGGCGGACGCGGCGAAGATGCATCTGGAGCATGTGTTTGTGGGAAATTGCTGACGAACAAAAAGGATTCATGCGGTTTATGCCGTTTTCCTATTCTATCGGAATCGCTTTCAAAGAAAACAAAGGAGAAATCAGATATGATAAAAGTGATAGCAAGCGACATGGACGGTACGCTGCTTGGGGACGACCACAGGCTCGCACCCAGGACGGTGCAGGCTATCCGCCGTGCATGCGATGCGGGGATCCGCTTCATGATAGCAACAGGCCGCGACCTGAACGGGGTGAAGCAGGAGCTGGACGGTACGGGGTTGGTCTGTGATTATATCGTGGGGAGCGGCGCAGAAGTCCGTGACCCGCAGCAGAACATCATAAGCAGGGTGCAGATGGATATGGGGATGTGCGAAGAGATCTACAATGTACTGAGAAATTATCCGGTATCCACTATTTTTATGACCGGGGAATGCGACTACAGCATCGGCACACCGGAAACACTGGAAGAGGATATGCGGCAGAACCTCAGTGTATTCTATTCCAACCTGACCATGGAAGAGATCCTGGAGACGGAAATGTACCGGCATATGAAGGAAAGCACCCGCATCATTCCCGATTTTCAGGCGTTAAAGGACGGCAAGATCAACGTATATAAGATTTTCACGTTCTGCTGTGATACGGAGGTGCTTGGGGAGCTTGGCAGGCAGCTGAGAAAGGACGAAAGGCTTGCTGTAGCGTCCTCCCTTGTCAACAATCTGGAGATCACCGACGCCCGCGCCCAGAAAGGCCCGGTGCTGAAAGGCTATATCGAATCCTTGGGATATACCATGGATGAGGTTATGGCATTCGGCGACAGTATGAACGACTACTCCATGCTGTCCATGGATTTCGGCGCGACCGTGGCTATGGGCAATTCCGAGCCGGAGATCATCAAGGCGGCCAAGTATCTGACAAAGACCAACGAAGAGTACGGGGTGGCATATACGATTGAAGAAATGCTGAAACGGAGGGATAACTAAATCTCTTCTTTATATCGCAGAATACAAGAACTGTCTGCCGTCAATATAAGATGGCAGGCAGTTTTGCTGTATATTCAGGGAAAATAGGGCAGAAACGTAAGGATTTGTCGATATAGTTGTCTACTTTACGATAGATATTAATTTATTCATTGATTAATCAATAGCTGGAGGAGGGTCTTATGCGTTGCCTTAAGGATGATAAAAAAGTATATTTGAAATGCAGCCAATGCAAAAAAGTACAGATTTATGAGAAAGACGTATTCAAAAAAGAACGAAGTGTACAATGCCATGTATGTAATACAACATTTACAATTATATGGGGACATCCTTTCAAAAATTCAGGTTTAAAATCATGGATGCCTTTTTTAGTTATGACAGGATTATCTATTTTTATCATATTTGTAATTTCGTTTCCGTTCTTTCAGACTTTTTATGCGTTCAACAGATCTGTAACTGCTCTAAACCCCATATTTGCTTCCATTTTAATCCCTGCGTTATGTTCATTTATATCTATTATTATGGCCAAATGGTTAGAAAATTCAGAGAAAGTTAAATTTGCTGACCAAAAAGGGAAAAACCGTGCTGATCAGAAAAGACTGAATATAAAGCAGGTGACAGCAATTGTGGTCGAGGGCGTTGCGCTCATTTTTATCATAAATATTATTATGCAGACTCACTATTGTTCTTTGCAGATCGCAAATCCGGATACCGAAGTCATTCAGCAATATTATGGGAATGCAATAGAAGATGTTGCGTCTGGAAACGGAAGATTATTTGACGGCAAAGGCAATCTTATTTATATAGGAGAATTTAAGAATAGCTTATTCGATGGCTTTGGAAAGACATATGAATGGATTGATTCTGTTCATAATACAAATGCCGCGCAATCATATCAATGTACATATGAAGGATTTTTTAAAAATGGATTACGGAATGGACAGGGATGTGAATATCGTTATGATGCGGAATATGATTTTGAAAAAGAGAAACGAGTGTCCCCTTATCTCTATTATGAAGGGAATTTTATAGAAGGGGAATATTGTGGTCAGGGGACAATGTACGGAAAAGAAGAAAAGTATGAGGGAGGCTTCTCGGCAGGAAAGTATAACGGATATGGAAACCGTTATATTTTGGATCAAGGTGATAAAATGATATATAGATGTGAGGGTATTTTTTCAGATGGAGCGTTAGACGGATTAGGAAAAAAATATTACTCCAATGGCAGTATTGCATACGAAGGAAAATATGAAAAGGATTCCTTTGTTTCTGGTACAGCATATTTTAAGAACGGAAAAATAAAATATACCGGTGGGTGGAAAGAAGCGAAATACAATGGTGAAGGGATACTTTATTGGGAAAACGGCAACGTTCGGTATGATGGCAACTGGGTTGATCATAAAAGAAGCGGACATGGGGAGAGTTACCGGGAGGATGGAACAAAAGAGTATACAGGAGGCTGGAAGGAAGATCAATATTCCGGGTATGGAGAACTGTATTATGAGGATGGCGTTACACCTCAGTATAAGGGCAGATATAACCAGAACATGCAGAACGGACATGGAACTTTATTTTATAAAAATGGTGAAAAGAGATATGAGGGAGATTGGGTATCCGGAGAGTGGCAGGGCGACGGAACCTGGCATTGGGAAGATGGGAAACCATTTTATGAAGGGCAGTTTGAAAAAGGAAAGATGCATGGAGAAGGTGTTATATACTGGGAGAACGGGGCTGTCAACTATGAAGGAAGCTTTCAGGAAAATAAGAGGAACGGGGAAGGAAAAACTTATAGCAAAACAAAGAAACTGGAATATGACGGCGAATTTGTTGATGATATGAGGCATGGAGAGGGAACGTTATTTTGGGATAATGGAAAAAGGCAATATGATGGGAACTGGCAGGAAAATAAATATTCAGGCCAAGGCACAGAGTATGATATAAATGAAGTAGAGATACATAAAGGACTGTTTAATGACGGGGAATTTGTTTCTTCTGCTGAAGAGTAAAATCTTCCGGTGAATGAGCAGGCCGCTAATCCGGCTGAACACTTGCAGCCATGCAGCGGTTACTACTCACACCCATCAGGCGCTCTAGTACATCATTGCATTAATAACCGAGTAAATAGTGCCCGCTGTTCACACCATCGCTGCGTTGGAGTCAGTCAACGATGCTACCAGCATCGCCTCCTTCCTCCGTCTTGCGCTGCTGTAAACATCAGACGCTATTTACTTCGGAATTAATGCAATGATGTACTAGTGTACTGACCGTATTATATTTATACTAATTATTTTGCCGCTGTTTCATCGAATTTGGGATAAAGTGATACCAGTTTGGTTCTGGCTTTATCCGTAGTAAATTGCCATTGGATACATGCCGCATGCTCATTACGATCCTGTTCCCACGCAGAGAGTTCTTGACGAAGCTTTTCTATATCGCTAATTCGCTGGGATAGACACTGGCGCGTCATTACATTAAGCTCTATTTCTGCAATATCCAACCAGCTTCCATGCTTAGGAGTATAGTGGATTTCCAATTTTCTGGCAATCCGTCGGGCTTCACTGGCTGGAAACGCTTTGTAGAGTGATGATAACGCATGAGTATTCAGGTTATCCATAACAAGTACTATTTTTTCGCTATCCGGATAACTGACATCTACCAGATATTTTATTTCTTCTGCCCAGTCAATCGCTGTACGGTGTTCACGGACACTTACATGGCATACACCACCCAAGGGCTCCACAAACACAAAGATACTGACGGTCCCATTACGTGTATATTCAGAATCCATTTTTTGGGTATCTCCTGAACGCATGGGAAGAGGTTCCCTGACTTCTCCAAGTAGCTGGTATGGTTTTTCGTCCATACATACAACAGGGGTCCTTGGATCATAGGGCCTTTCATAAACATCCAGGATATCTTCCATGCAGGCTACAAATTCCGCGTTTTCTTTTGGTGGGATACACCAGTATTCACTGAGGTGAGGTCGAAGTTCATTTTTTTTAATACCTGGCGGATGGCCTCTCTCCCGATGGGAGTATCCAACTCCATACGAAGCCTTTCCTCCAGAAGTCGCAGAGTCCAATGAGCGTGTCCGTCCGGAACCGGGCCACAGGCAATCTGAATGATATGCGCTTCCATACGTCCATCTACTTTACGGCGTGCCGCAGCAGAATTTGGGCTGATATTATACCGGATGATGTCTGTGATTCCATTTTTCATGTAAGATCGAACAACATTTGCTACAGTAGACTTACAAACAGCGTAACTGTGAGCGATCTGGGCGTGGGTAAGCCCTGCCCCCTGCTCTTGATCCAGTTCAAGTAATATTTGACACCGTTTCAAAACAGTCTTACAGGTATTCTTATTTTTGATTGTTTTTTGAAGAGTAGTCCTTTCATCATCACTAAGCTTAATAATATATGTTTTAGGTCTTGCCATACCATCCACCGCCATTTCTTTTTAGTATATCATAAGGTGGTAAATAATGGTAGCAAAATTAATATAAATATAATACGGTCAGTACACTAGTAGCAGTATTCAGCCCATTTTAAGCGGCCTTCGGCGAGGGGCTGGATTATGTACAAATGTCACTTTGTTCCCGCGAAACAACGAGCCAAGCAGCCATGCGTTCATGGATATTTGGTAACTGCCGCGGGGGACGGGGCAAATACCCCGCAGCCATATAGCGGGATGTTTGACTGGACGGACGCCGTGCAGCGGGGTACACGGCGCCGTGTGAACAGTAACTGCAGGCGGCAATTTTTAAATGATCAGTTCACAAATCTCTTCCACTGTCTTCCCCGGATTCTGGGTAATGATATTATAGATGGGAAGCACCTCATCGGACTCTGCCTCCATCTCTTCCGCAATGACAGACAGCGGTTTGTTCTTTGCACACTTTTTACAGACTAAAGAAATACGTTCCTCTAGCCTTGCTGTTTCCGCCTTCTTTTCTGCCTCTTTTTCCGCCTCCTTTTTTGCATTCTTTACGGCTTTTTGGACGGCTTTTTGGACGGCTTCTTGGACAGCTTTTTCAACAGCTTTATCTGTTTCTTCTTTTAGCTTTCGGTCAAATTTTTCCTGTACGATTTCCATAAAAATATCACTCATACCATTTACCTCCTCAAATACCCTCTGATTTGCATGCATGATCACTTCTAAAGCTGACCTATACAAATCATTCTCCGGATTCTTTTGATAATCCTCCATCAGCTTTCTGGCATTCTCCGGCTCTTTCAGATTATTTGTCAGACTTTTCAGCCAGAGATTTTCTTTTTCAGACAGCTCCTTTGTAATCAAGATCTGTATGGAAAATACATCGCCCTTCACATTGTAGATTCCATCCTCCACCTTTACGACTTCATACTTCTTAACCGTCCTCAGATGCCGGATCAGCTTCCGGGGATACCGTTCTGATACAAACGTAATCGTCAGTTCTTTCGCAGAAATACTGTTCGCATGTACCACATCCGCTTTATAAAAGCAGGCGTATCCGTATACTTTATAAAAGTCGTCGATTCCGATAGAACGTCCCTGACTCTTATACTCGATCACATTATGTTTCTTGAATATCCTCCCGATATTTTTTCGGATCTGCCCGGACTTTTCCTTTTTGATGATCAGTACATCAATCTGGATTGGCTTTTTACTCAGCTGATGTTCATTTTCAAATGTCAGCTTGTCCGCCTCGTCTTTCAGCTCAATCTGAATATTTGCAAAAAATGCAGGATGCCAGTAGATGTTACTATTCACAGCCACTTCACACACATGCGCAAAAACAGCCGGCAAAGCCGTCTGCCGATGCTGCGCATCTTGATTTTTTGCTTATGTGGGTGAAGTGACTGATTCCAGTCATATAAAAATCATCAAACAGCTTCTTACAAGCTGTGCTTGACGAATCTGTCTGCTGATTTTTATATGGCTGTGAATAGTAACCAGTAGATCACACTTTTTTTCTTCGGCTCCATAGAAAACCTCCTTCTTCTGTTGTGTTCAGGAGATTTTCACGCCTCCTTGTCAGAAAATCTCCTGCTTATGTGGATAAAAGCACGAATTTTCTGAAAGGGCAGGGAATAGAATCCCTCGTATTGATATGTCACAGATATACCGGAATCCGATGTTCCGATATCATTGAACTTTAGAAAATATGCTTTTTCTTATTCTAGCACACTGATACAGGTAAACACAAGGAAAAATTCATCATATTATAATTCACAGCCAAGATCCACGCACCATCGTTTCCGATGAAAATGTTCTCCTTCATATTTCCGGAACGCAATGCTGAATTTTATGCTTTCCGTCCGTTTCAGCACCTTGACCACAATCTCATTTACTCCCTTTTTTAAATGTACGATCTGATGATTATTATAAGGCGTCCACAGCCGGATCTCGTCTCGCTCCAGACACCGCTTCCCGTTCACCCAGAGCCGGAATCCGTCGTTATTTCCGATCACTGCCCACACATCCTGTTCTCTGTCTGAGATGAGCCGCTGTCTCAGATAGATGCATCCCTGCCCCTGAAACGGAAATGCTTCGTCAAGCGGCAGCAGATCCTCATATCCATGCACCAGGCAGGTTTCCTCCCTGGAAAATGCCTGCCCGAAATCCAGTTCATCTATGTATGCTCTGTCCAGATACACCGCATTGTTGACCATGCATTCCAGGGTGGGAAGGTTACATCCCGCTCCGTGAGGGCTGGGGGTTCCCGGCGGATCGTCCTTTTCCAGATTTTCAAAATAAGGCCCCGCCGCCGTCCATTCGGCCGCCCCGGCAATTCCAAAGCTGCGGCGGTATTGCTGCGTCCCGTCCCATGCGACGGCTGTCAAAAGATTTTTGCCGTACAGTACCTTTACCGCACTTGTGGTTTCAATCGAAAACTGAGCAGTTTTCTCCTGGCCCGGTTCCAGGACAAGGGACTGCGTATCCGGAACCGCGCGCCAGCCCGCCGGCAGTCCCGAGAAGCGGAGGTCCCATTCGTTCCTTCCGGGGAAATGATTTTTCAGCCGGATTCCGATGCGGCAGCGGTCGTTCAGTCCGATCGCCGGGCGGTCCATATATAATACATCCAGTGTGTGTGTCATTTCTTTTTTGCACAATTCATTCCCGCGAAGCAACGAGCCAAGTAGCCATGCTTGCATGGACATTTGGCAACTGTCGCGAGGGTTGCTAGGTGCCAGTGGCACTTGTTCAGCAACGACCGAAACGGAGTGTAGACCAGATACCCCGCAGCTTGCTGCGCTGGAATTTTGATGCCCTGTCAGCTTGCTGCGGGGGCTTTGACTTGTCAGCCGCTTCCCCAATTCACAGGTCTCCTCCGAAAGTTTCCGGATAGAACAATCTGTACGTTTCAATGCAATCCCGATCACAAACTGGTCGTTTACAAGTGCTTTCAGACTTTCCGGAATGTGATCCGCTCCATGCAGGATCCCCCAGATTGCCGCTGCCGTTGCGCAGGTACAGTCTGTGTCATACCCGCAGCGAAATGCAATATTGATGACCTTCCAAAGATTTTCGCCTCCGTATAACAGGGCAATTACGGTAATCCCCAGATTGGTCACTGCATTGGTAAAATCAAAATGTCCGAATCTACGGAGCATTCTGGCCCTTGCTTTGACCCAGTCACAGGGCTCTTCGCGAAATGTCTCCATCACCAGCTCCGTACATGCTCGGGCACGGGAGTCCTCCGGGAGCCGATGGAGCTGTCCTTTCAACAGGGATTCCATCCTGCTTTCTGAAAGCCCGCCTGACCCGGGCACGCATTCCCCGGGGACGTTCGTGCAGTCCGCGCTGCTTTCGGTTTCATCCGTAAAGGCCATTGCTTCTACGGCCGCATAATACTGCTCGATCCAAACGGCTTCCCCCGCATGGTCCAGGCTTCCGTCCATCCCCGCATAGGCAGCAGCCGTATCCCCATCCCCCGGAAATACCATCCCCCAGATCTCGGACCGGATCGGGCATCCTTCCCCTTCGCAAAACAGGGGATTGTTAAAGCTCCCGCTGTAAGGCGGCAGGATCCCGCGTTCATAATTTTTCAAAAAAATCCCATACTCGTTGAAGGGATACCAGCACTGCCGGTTCCAGGCTCCGGCCAGGTCTGCCGCAGTCGTCTGCCGCCCCTTCTTTTGGAGAACCTCCAGCCATAACAGCTGCAGGTCCAGGTCGTCATTGGGCAGGTCCGGGCGTATCATTTCCCGGAAATCTTCACAGGGGATGAGCTTCTTGATGCCCTCCACCGGGGCGCCTGCCGCGCCGCCTAGACATTTTCCGAGCCATCCTCCGTAAACTTTGTTAAAGTATACCGTATCTGTCATAGGGTTCCTTCCTTTCTATATTTGAAAAATATGCCAACTGTGCGGATGCAATCCGGCAGCTGGAAAATATGTACAATCCCCGTTACTTCAATATGGCCCCTGCCGAGAATGATTTCTCCACCTGGTTGCTGAAGAATACGAACAGCATCACCGGCAAGATACTCGTGATCACCATGGCCGCATACATCCCGCCGTAATCCGTCCCGTATTTCCCAGAGGAATAATTCATCAGCGCGATCGGAAGCGTCCGGTACTGTTCTCCGCTGATGAGCACCAGCGCATAGATAAATTCATTCCAGCTATTGATAAAAGTATTGATGCACATCGTCGCCACAGCCGGCTTGATCATGGGCACGATGACCCGGAAGAGGATCGTGAAGATCCCGGCCCCGTCCATCACCGCGGCTTCCTCCATTTCCAGGGGGATCCCGGACAGGAAGCTGCTGCACATCAGCGTGGCCATGGCAATGTTAAATGCCGAGATAGTCAGGATCAGGGACAGCGGATTGTTGATCAGGTGCATTTCCCGAAGCATCATAAAGATGGGGACAATGACGATCTGGGAGGGGAGCAGGATCCCCAGGGTCACCATTTTACTCACATGCACCGAAAACTTCCACTGCATCCTGGTCAGAGCATAAGAGAGCATAATGGCCGTGGTTACGGTCAGCACAAGAGTAAAGCCGGTCACGATGATACTGTTAACGAAAAATTTTAAGATATCCCGGTTAAAGATCGCGTCCGTGTAATTGGAAAATTTCCAGACATGGGGAAGCCCGAAGGATTCCCCTGTCATGATCTCTGCGGTATCCTTGAAAGAATTGATCACCATCCACAACAGCGGATACACAGAAGTTACCGCACAGATCCCGAAGATAGCTGTCAAGATTCCTTTGATCCATTTTTGACGGATTCTCATATTGTTTCTCCTCCCTTATATTTTCCCTGTTTGAACAGCCAGCCGATCACACCCAGGATCACGCAGGTCTCGATGATGACCAAGATCCCCACGGCCGAAGCCATACCGTACCTCTGATTGGCAAAAGCCTGCCGGTACATGTACATCATAACGGTCTGGGTCAGGTCTCCGGGGCCGCCGCCGGTCATGATAAATACCTGGGGAAATGTATATAAGCCGGCAATTGCCGAAATCGTGATACAGGTTTTTGTTACATTCCGTAAAAGCGGAAGCGTGATGTACCGTACCGTGTCCAGGAAACCGGCTCCGTCCAGCTGTGCTGCTTCAAAGTAGCTTTCCGGGATGGCCTTGATCCCGGAATAGGCCATCAGCAGATCCATTCCAAATGCCCACCACATCCCGGTCACTGCGATACAGATCATGGCGGTCCTGGGATCGATCAGCCATTCGTTCTGCAAAAAACCGAGTCCGATCGTCCTCAAAAAATAATTCAGCAGCCCCCAGTCTGCATGATAGATCGTCAGCCATAACTGAGAGATCACAGAGACGGAAAGGACCAGCGGAATGACAAAAGCCGTTCTCAATATTTTCTGTACCCTGGGCCCCAGGGTGCAAAGCAGGATGGACACAATGACCGCCAGGACTGCATTGCAGAGGACTGCCAGTATGCTCAGCCCAAGCGAAGCCAGATTGGCCCGGATAAATGCTTCGTCCCGGATCAGCTGCAGAAAATTATCCGGTCCGACGAATACTGCCGGCGTCAGCCCGTTGGTTTTCTGCAGCGACATGATCACAATGTTGATCAGAGGGTAAGCCACAAATGCCGCAAGCAGGATCAGTGCAGGGGCGCTTAATAAGAAGATATACCATTTATTCCCCAATACTTTTTTCATATCATGGAGCTCCTTCCTTCATAAATTCAGCCGGCGGTCTGTGACAAGCCATACCGCCGGCTGTTCTGAGTGTCCTCTAAAAGAATGTATTATTCTTCCAAGGCGGCCTTATCCATATCTGCCAGATAATCCTCTATCGTGTAGTCAGGCGTATTTGTCATAAACTTACTTGTCGCCTGCATGATACCTGCGGAAGCAGCGGCAGTGGGCATGACATCCTGCACCAGGCCGTATACATATTCAAAATTCTGCATATCCTCTGCCAGCCGGGCCACCGGCTCCGCAAACTCGCTGTCATATTTCCAGCCCATGACCTCCGGCTTGTAGACAATATAGGGATTTCCTTTTTCTTCATATACATACTGGCAGCGGAGTTCCGCGACTGCTTCACAAAGCGCCGCGGCTTCGGCAGGGTGCTCAGTGCCTGCGTATGCCATCATCCCGGAATACTTGTTGATCCCTCCGGCTACATTTTTCCCATACTTGTCAAGATCCGCATCATTTACCACCGGATAATAAAAATATCCAAAATCCTCGCCCATTTTTTCCGCACCCGCGGCAACCGCCCAGGAGCCGTTTGCCATCATTGCAGCCTTTCCCGTTTCGAACAGCGGAAGGGCTTCGTCAATTCCGGTCAACGCCACATTTTTAGAAAATGCCCCCATGTCGAGAAGTTCCTTCATGATCTCTGCCCCTGTCCTGTACGGTTCATCCGAAAATTTCCCTTCTCCCTTTACAATTTTTTCCGTGATCATGGGATCCAAGGAATATGCAAACCCTTCCAGCATCATTGCCGCGCACCATCCGTCTTTTGCTCCCACAGAGATGGGCACGATATCGGTGTCTGCAAGTACCTTGATGATTTCCTTTAATTCGGAAACAGTCTTCGGAACTTCCAGATTATGATCCGCAAAGATCTTTTTGTTATATAAAATGATCTCATAAGAATTATCATTGAAAGGTACGGAATAGATATGGCCGTCCTCTGCCGTAAATATTGCCGACGGGATGACCTTATCCTTGTAGCCGCTGGCTTCCAGATATTCATCCAGGGGCAGGGCACTTCCGGATTCCAGGATCGGAGTTGCCCAGCTTCCGCCTCGTTCCCACCATACGTCGAGCCCTTCTCCGCCTGCGGAGATCATAGTCCGTACTTTTGTCTCATAGGTCTGTGCATCTCCCGGGACCATTTCTAGTTTTACCTCCACGTTGGGGAGCTTTTCCGGAAGATGCTCCATCACATAATCCATTTCTGCTTCCACATTTTCATCGGTGTCATTAAAAAGGATATTCAGAGTTACCTTCTCGGTATCCTCAGACGCCCCTTCGCCGCCGGTGCTTCCGGACTCCTCTGCATCTTTCTTTCCTCCGCATGCAGCAAGCGAGAGCATCATTGCACCGGCCAATGTCAGTGACAAAATCTTTTTCCATCTGTTCATTCGTCTTTCCTTCCTCCCTTATAAATTTCAAGTATGTTTTGATATAAGTATCTTAAACAATTTTCTATGAAAACGGAATGGAATTTTCAGACACTACATGGAAAAATCAGAAAACCTGTCCGTTTCGTATATCCAAGTATCTTTACATATTATATAATAGATTCAGAAAAACTATGTCCAGGCGGGACAGCCGGCATTGTTACTATTTACAGTATCCGGCGTCTTATCAGATCCCGGTCATACAGATCAGACTGCAGCAATGGAGGGGCGCTATGGCTACAAATCATTTTTTAACCAACTGGAACCTGAAGAAAAAGATCCTTGCCGTTTTCCTGCCGCTGCTCATGTTTTCCACCATTTTGATCCTGACCTCGTCCATATCGCTGATCATCCGGAACGGGAAAGCCGAAGCGCTGGATAACGCGAAGGACAAGCTGTCCCTTGTATCTGATCAGACAGACCAGATTTTGTCGAATATTACCTATAATATCAAAGCTTTTTCCACCAGCTCCGCGCTGCAGGATGCGATCCGGGCGGAATATCCGGATAACAATTACGGCAACTACATGTTTTCTTCTTCCATGCACAATGCCGTACACAACATCATGGATATTCAGAGTCTGATCTCCAGCGGATATATCCAGACGTGGAACGGCCGCGTATTCGACATCAAGACGGACGAGATCCGCACACCGGATGCGGAGATGAACGCACGCTACCAGGAGATCGTGGATAAAAAAGGCCGGATCCTGCTGGAATTTCCTGCGGACAAAAGCGGCGCGGCGGCTCTGACCGTGTCTAAATCACTGATCGATATCCGGTCAGGGGCATGCCTCGGCATCCTGACATTTGATATTAAGGAATCACTGTTTTATGATGCTTACCATTCTGTTTCAGATGTGGAAAATGAATGTTTCCTGCTGATCGACAGCGCCGGGACTATCATTTCTTCGGAGAACAGGGATGAGCTGCAGACGACGGCGCCTCCGGAAATCCTGCGGCTTCTGGAGGATCCGGGGAAGGATGTGCAAAAAAATGTGCAGACGGAGGGGGAGGCAGAGAAAACCACGCAGGATATGGAACATATGCTCATTCTCTCATCCGCTGCAGAAAACGGCGGCTACATGGTCGTTTATATGATGCATTATTACCGGATCTATAAGGAAGCCCTGAACCTGGCTCTTCTCCTTCTGATCATCGGAACCCTCGTCATTGTGATCGCCGTGTTTCTCTCTTCCCTGCTGGCCCAGAGCATCGTGCGCCCGGTGATCCGGCTTGCAGATTATGCGGATGAAGCCGGAAAGGGGCACTTCGACCTTCCGATCCCGGTACATTCCAAGGATGAGATCGGATTTCTGGCGGAGCGCTTCGGTGTGATGAACCACAACATCAAAGAGCTGACCACCCGTATTTATGAGGAGCAGACCCGGAAAAAAGAATACGAGCTGAAAATGCTTCAAGCCCAGATCAATCCTCATTTTCTCTACAACTGTCTGGACAACATCAGCAGTCTGATCACGGATCGGAAAAATGAAACCGCAACCGCCATGGTTTCTCATCTGGGCCGGTATTACCGGGCGATCCTGAGCAAAGGACGCAATATCATCACGATCCGGGAAGAACTGGAACTGATCCGGGCCTACCTGGAGATCCAGCTGATCCGTACTCCCGGCCTGTTTACCTACCGCATCGCGGCGGACGGAGAGATCCAGGACTTCAAGATCCTAAAAATGATCCTTCAGCCCATTGCAGAGAACTCTGTGATCCACGGCTTCGCAGGCTTTCGGCAGGGCGGACATATTGATATAGAAGGAACACTGCAGAATCAGACCGTCTGCATCCGCATTTCCGATAATGGAAAAGGAATCCCAGAGAAGATGCTCTCGTGTATCTTTGCCCCGGTGCCCACTTCAGTGCCGAAGCATTTCGGACTGAAAAATATCCAGGAGCGGATTCAGCTAAAGTATGGGGAAAAATACGGGATTTCCGTAAAGTCAGAACCGGGGCAGGGAACGCAGATTACGGTTCGTTTTCCCAAGACATTGTAACCATGCCAAAATAGATAGCAAAGGATAAACAGCATATGTACAAGATCATGTTTGTAGACGACGATCCTCTGATTCTGCGGAGGCTTCACCAGATTTTGGACTGGGGATCCCTGGATTTTGAAATCCTTCCGGATGCATACGACGGCATTTCCGCTCTTTCCCAGCTGAAATCCTCGGTCCCGGATATCATCATCTGCGATATCAACATGCCCAACATGGACGGGTTGGAGCTGACTGCGATCCTGAAGGAGCATTACCCTGACATCCACTGCATCCTGCTGACGGTCAACGATAGCTTCGGCTGCGTCCAGCAGGCGCTGAACATCGGCGTCAGCCATTACCTGTTAAAACCCATCGAACCGGAACCGCTGAAGGAGCTTATCCTGAAAATACTGTCCCAGCTGGATTCGTCCCGTAAAAAGGAGAACTATATCAGCTCACTGTATTCGAAGGCTCTGCTAAGTGAACGGATGATCCGGGACAAATTTCTCAACTGGCTGGTTTCCGGTCGTCAAAACCTGGACGAACGGCAGTTAAAAGAGAAGTTTGAATTTTACCAGATTCCACTCCGCGGGGAGGAATTTCAGATCATTGCAGTCCACATGGATTCTATGGATTTTCCTGTTTCTCTGGGAAAACATATGGATGACCTGATGCAGACGGCCATCAAATCGATCGAGGATACGCTCAGCGATTACTCAAACTGCGTGGTGTTTACGGATTCCTTTTACCAGTGCAATATCCTCATGGGATATGAACAAGATTCCGGCAGGCCCGGCCCGGGTATCGAACTGGTCTGCCGCCTTCTGCGGGATAACCTGCTCTTTGACCTGAACCTTTCTGCAGCTGTTTTTTACAGCTGCCGGTACAAAGGACTGTCCAACATATACCGCTGTTATTATGAGACCAAATTTTTGTCCCGGTATAACCTGTCGGTGCTGAACAAGGGAATCCTTTCCTTTGAAGAATATATGAAAAATGCTTTTGACATGGAGATGGATCTGGACTCCATCCGCTCCGCTACCTTCCGGCTGCTCCGCCTGGATGACAGAATCGGTCTGGCTGCTCATGTGCGGGAGACTTTAGAATTGCCGTTTGCACGGCATTCCTTTGACACCTTCAACATGCTGCGGATTGATTTCGTGATGACCGGCCTGATGTTTTTGCGGGAAAATAAGCTTGCCCTGCAGGATATTTTTGACAGGCATTATACACCCCTGTCCGAAGTAATGGAGCTAAACGAGCCGGAGGGCTGCGCCGCATTCCTGGACAATTATTTCTGCCGTATCCTGGAGCATATCCGGGGCAGCAAGGTTTCCTCATCCTTCCGTATCACAGAAAAATGTATGGAACTGATCGAGCAGAACCTGTCCTCCCCAGAGCTCTCTGTAAAGTGGCTCAGCGCTCAGCTTTACATGAACGAAAATTACCTGAGCCGCATGTTCCGCAGGGAGATGAACCTGCCTCTGGTGAAATACATGATGCAGAAGAAGATGGAGGCCGCGAAGAAATATCTGGATGACGGGTATACTAACCTGCAGGAAGTCTCCCGCCTGACCGGGTTCGCGGATCCGCTGTATTTCAGCAAGTGTTTTAAAAAGGAGTATGGGGTGGCGCCGTCGAAGTATATCGGGGCGTAGAGATGAATGGGGGCTGTAAAAAAGACTCCGGACCATTGGCGTGTATCTTTTTAAACTTTCCGGACAGAATTAATTCGTATTTCATAGATCCAATTCCTCTAATGCCTCAGAAAAACTGCTGTATCGTTTGGTATCAGGATCTTTGCTTATATGTTTTGCTTTTTGCATAGCTTTTATAACCTCAGGCTTATACTCAGCTCTGACGCTTAAAAAATTTTTCGTAAAAAGACCTCCCATTTTATGGGAAAATGCGAGATAATAGAATTAACCACAAAACTATTTTTTCACACACCCATAAAAGAGAGGAGGTTTTACAATGAAGCAAGAATAAAAATCAGAAGAAAAGAAGCCAGGGAACACCTGGAACAGTTTCACCTTGCCTGTGAATTAGCTAAGCTGATCCGGCACTGTTTCCCAGAACTTTTGCCATTATTAAAACAAATCCCAGATCCCCGACATCAGAGTTATATCACATACCCTGGTGTGATACTTCTTATGACCCGTATCCTTTCTTCTCTATTTTACATCAACAGTATGCGCAAGACAAGTGAAGAATTCAATTCCGAGATAATGATAAAAAATATCTGTTACAGTTCACGGCCCGCATCCAGCCCATTGAAAAGTCGCCTGACGGCGAGGGGCTGCCTTATTGGGAAACCATCAACCGATATCTGGAACGACTGGAGCCGGAAAAGGTTCTCGTCGGGCTGCAGGCGATGGGGAAAAAGCTTGATCTCAGCCAGATCATATTATTTGGCTCACGCGCGAGAGGTACAAACGGGGAACGGAGCGATATTGACCTGGCGTTGTATGCCGGGGATACGAAGCGGTATTATCATATTCTGGATTTTGTGGAGGAGATCGAAACACTGCTGATGTTTGATATCGTGGATCTGAACGGAGGTGCGGTTTCACGCGATCTACTCGATGAGATTCAGAGGGATGGGGTGATTCTGTATGAAAAAGTTTGAGCAGTTAAAACGCTTATATAGAACCATTACCGGATATATGGATCCATATGATTTTTCCGACGCAATGATTTCAGGGCTGACAGCAGACTTTGACCGTTTGTTTGAATTGTCGTGGAAAAGCTTAAAAGAATATATGCGGAACGACCTGATGATGCTGGATGCGAAAACCGGTTCGCCGCGGGAAATCATAAAACTGGCGTATCGGGAAAATTTGATTGACGATGAAGAACTCTGGCTTGGCATTTTGAAAGACCGAAATGATGATGCCCACCACTATAAAAATTCAGCAGCTATTTTATATATGGGACGAATTATGGATCTGTATATGGACGTGATCAAAAAACTGATCGAACGTCTGGCGGAATTGATCCCGGCTGAAATTCTGCCGGATTCCAGGGTTCCCGGATCATTTGCGTACAAGTACAGGCAACATTGCCCCCAGCGAAGCTGATCTTAGGACATTTAAATTTTGTCCTGCCTTTTGCAGATTCCGTACCGTCCTTGCGCATGACATGGCCTTCCCGGCATAGGGGTACGCCGTCATTGTTGATGGTAAAATCATCTTTATAGACAGGAGGCCGTCCCCTGCCAGCATTCAGGTCAATAAAAGGAACGATGCCATGATCACGGCAGGAATCGTTTCATGGAAAACCAGTTATAAAGGAAACCGATGGAATCATGCCGGGAAGCGGGGCTGAGGAAAGGGAAGACCGGGAGGTCATTTTCCGAATCGGCGGCAGTAAGCATGTATAAATCATAGCCAAAATAATAGCAGTCCCGATGGGAATCCCAGCCGATGTTACAGTCGGGCTGGCTGAAAATGCGGTTGCACATGCAGTCACAGATCCACTTTTCCAGACAGTCACAGGTGCGTTTTTTCCGTTCCTGTGCAGCGGTATAAACAGGGGTGCCGTCACCGGCAAGGGAAAGGCTGAGCAGGTCAACCAATCCATCCTGTACGGAATGATCAAGAAAAAGCACCTTAAAAATTTTGTAGAGGAGTTTGCAGGGATCCATGTCAGTGCGAGGATCTGCCTCGAACTGCTGAAAAAGGTCTTTGACAGTGACTTTTTCAACAGAAGGGGCTTTGTCGCCCTTCTTATCCGGCTTTTTGGGCTTTTCCTTCGGGGGATGGGTGGGATTGGAAAGGTTATCCTTGTCAGAGAGCCACAGACGCCCCTGGAAATCGTAAAAAGTGCCGATACCAGGGGTATCCACGATGAAGAAACCGGAAAGGATGGCATGGAGATGGTTTTCTTTGAGGTCAGCGGCCCACTTAGTATAGGAAGAGACCTTGAACTCAACGGAAAGAAGGATGGAACGGAGCCTTTTGATACAACAAGACTGCAGAATGCGAAATATATCTCACTGGAAGAAGCAAAACGTATTGTGAGAAATGCAGATGCGCTGAAGCAGAAAAAGCAGGCCGGTCTGGCTGTAGCTTTGGGGTTGCTTGCTGATTAACTGGATCATGTTGAAGAGATTACGTTTCCATGGCGGTGTCAATATTGCCTGTGTCATCATGGGGCTGTTTCTGTCCATCATCTGTGTTAAAAATAATGAAAGCCGGAGCCTGATAAATATTATCTCTACAATTATCAGCGCCTTGTTGCTGATGCTGGTTATCGGGGTTATATTTTGCTGCACAGCTTGTTCAGGATTGGACTCTTTTGCGGAGAATCTGAAAAGTGGCGCAGAACAATTAAATAATGATGTTGCAATGGGACAGGATATTATAGGTAAGCGATTCAAAACTTACCGTAGTGTATAAAATCTGATTTTCTGCTATACTGCTTTTAAAAGAACAGAAGGAGATGAGAAATTAACAAATCGGCGGGAGGTATCCTAATTGAATCGCCTTGGTTACAGCTTCGACAGAGGAGGAAACATCAAGTTTTTCAAATATATGCTGTAAATGATTGGAGAGGGTACGCTCGCTGATATAAAGTGTGCCTGCAATCTCTTTCCGCTTTCTGCCGTTAGCTATAAGCTGCAAAATCTGTTTTTCACAGTCAGTTAATTCTTCTAAAAACGGAACCGAACTGTTGAAGATAAAT
>Ga0137307_100536_pt1 | contig 48236 bp, 44 predicted proteins | sample NAcewD2O_March_2_FD_97180 | JGI IMG/M metagenome (GOLD analysis project Ga0137307, IMG submission 97180) | Mouse cecal microbial communities from Vienna, Austria - N-Acetylglucosamine amended D2O_March | ecosystem: Host-associated > Mammals > Digestive system > Large intestine > Cecum | place... | reverse complement strand
TGCCGTTTCCGGCATTTTGAGATTGGCGCGTTTGGCAAGTTTTTCCAGCGCTTCGATAAAGGTAAGACTTTCGTACTTTTCTACAAACTTGATGACGTCGCCGCTTTCGCCGCAGCCGAAACACTTGTAGATCTGCAAATTGCGGTTGACGGAAAAACTGGCGGTTTTTTCGCCGTGGAAAGGACAGCGCGCCCAGTGAGTGGTACCCTTGGGGCGCAATTCTAAATACGAACCTATGACGTCAACAATATCGTTGGCGTGTTTTACCTGTTGAATAAAATCGGTTAAATCTGCCATATTCTTTAAAATGTGTCCTGTTTTTGCGCTGTTTGCAACATTTTCCTACAATTAAATACTACGCAAAGCGCAAAATTCCCCTAAAATTTTGAAAGTTTTTGCATAATATTTAAAATTTTGCATATACTAACGCTTTTAAACAAAAAACTAATAAAAAAATACAGAATAGAAAACATTGTAAAATAAGACAGCCTTTAAAGACTGCCTTGAATTACCGATATGCTTAATTATTGCGGGTATAAAACGTTGCTTTCCCGTAAATTATTAAATTTTTATGAGAATATCAATCGAATTACGGGAATATCTGCATATTTTTTGAAAATTTTTGTGCAGAAAGGACTTGCTTTTGACGCAACAAACAATCTAACGGCAACTATATCGATAATGCTTGAAAAGTTACTTTAATATTGCTTTTGCATACAAACACAAAAGCCAAAGCGGATATTGCCTTGGCTTTGTGTTGGCTATAATGACTTTTTTAAAACTCTGCAAATACACGAATAGCGCAACGGCATTTTGCCGCTACGCTATTATATCAGGTCTGCACCGAATGTGTCTACTTGTGGCTGAAACTCATACCGCATTAGTTCTCGGATTTAATCGGAGACCTTATGAACAGACGTATGCGTTGCTCACGTAAAAAAAATTATAAGGTTCTTATTGCGGTGCGCCTTGATACCGAATTTAAGGTTTAATAATAACTATTTCCAATCCTTGCCTTTTCGCATAATCTATCGTCGATTTTGTACCTCCCGTTACTTCGTTAAATAATGCTATCATCAATGAAGAATTATTTACCATATACCTGTTTCTTTCAAACATACACTCTCTGCCTATATAATCATCATATAGACATCTTACTCCGTCTAAACGAGCTAATAGATTTCTATATCTCTCTTTATTTTTATTTGTCCAGTTTCTATCCTGTGTTTTACAAGGCAATGCGCCTATTATCTTTATATTGTCATATTTCTCTTTCAAGTCAAGCACAGTTTCGGCACATATCGTATCAAAGCCAAGAGCCATACCGCATAAAAATGTTTTATAACCTCTTTGTATAGCTTTCTCTATCTCAAAACGCAACTCAACCTTCATTGCTATACACCGCTTGTCTTTTTCGTTGAATCCCCACGGCAGTTTCTGACTTCTATGTCCGGTAAAACAAGCCGTCGTAGAATTAAGAAATTGAATAATACCGTTGATCTTTCTCTTTGCTTGTTCTAACGCATTTTCTTTAGTATCTTGCATATACTATCCTCAATAGTTCGATTTATACTATATATTATAGCACGAGTAAATTGAAAAATAAAGCAAAATACCAATTTATACTAATTATTTATTTTTGTGCATATGATAAAATGTAATTAGTATAAAACGAAAGGAATTATTTGTCTATGACGCTTAACGAAGCATTTGCAATACGAGTTAAAGAACTTTTGAAAGAAAAGAAAATAACTCAGTACAAACTCTGTCAACTGACAGGGCTGTATCCAAGCACTATGAACTATATTTTGCACGCTAAAACAAAAGCGTCCAATTTCAAAAGTATGGCTTTGATAATAAGAGAACTCGGAATATCCATAAGCGATTTCTTCGACAGTCCCGTATTTGATTTCGACAATCTCGATATAGAAGATTAAAAAACGACCTTACACCTTGTAAGGTCATTTTATTACGATTAAATATTATTGTTTATTAGTTTATCTTGAGCCCTATCACTACTTATTATTTATTAAAGTTATAGGTTTACATCAATACTCTGACGTTATTGCTATATTTGTTGCAGTTTCTGATTTTGTTTCCGTTAAAATGCAATATTCCGTGTTACTGAGTAAAATTAAAAGCGCCGTACTTTACGGTACGGCACAGGCATAGTACGCCAGACAGATTCATAATGTTATTATTCGTTTGGGTTAATTGTTGAGAATATCTTTTACTTTCATAAGGCGCACGGTTGCCGAACGCTCGCTTTCGTCAAGTTTCATCTTGATATACTTGATTGTTTCGGTAAGTTGCGGAATCATTATGTTTTCCAGCGCGTTTACGCGGCGTTTGTTCTTTTCGATTTCTTCCGCAAGCATATTGCAGGTTTTTTCCGTTTCGGCAAGTTTGATAAGTTTGATGACTACTTCGTTTAAACCGCGAACCGCGCTATCCAACTGCTCGGTTACGGTAAGAAAACTGTACGGATACAATTCGCCGCCGTTATCCTTTATTTCGATAGCAGGCGCGTCGATACCCATAACCTTACGGTTAGAGCAGGTGATTTCTACCGCGCGCGAAGGCATTAGTATCGCTTCCTCCACCACGCGCGAATCGGTGATAGATTTTGCCTCGGCAAAACTGGCAAGCGCTTTGCCCAGTTCCTGCTCGGTTTCTTCGCGAAGCCGTTTGTTCTCTTCCGCAACGGTTATAAAACGACGTATCATTTCGTCCGTTTTGTCTTTTAGAAGTTTGTGCCCGCGCGTTGCGGTTTTTAAACGCTGTTGAAGGCGTTTCATTTCCATACGCGTTGGGTTGACGTTCATTATAGCCATATAGCCCTCCGACCACTCGCGCGACGGCGTTGTACGCAGTCGCTACGCTTTGTGCTAACAACTTTTTTCCCGTCGCGGTCGGACTTTAAGGTTGCGACTGCACGTCGCGTCATATCCTTACTTCGTTGAGGTGTACCTCCCAACATCCCCCGCTAGGGCGCAAAGTTCGGTACACGCCCGTACTTTGCGGTTGTTTTTTTTACTTTATTACAAGTAGACGCTCAGAGTTTTTTTGTTCAAACGTAAAGTTTAATTACGCTAACAATCGATACATTGCAATGCTAAACTGTGCGCACTTGCAGTCATGTACGCTTAGTACACTCCTTCAACCGTGCTCGCATGCCTCGCATCTACGCCAATCTCCGACGTCTTAATTTTTTTAGTTTATTTCCAAACAATGTCGCCGCTATTACGCATTAAACAGTCTAATCTTGCCAAGGTTGATAGTACTTGTCAAGCAGTTCTTCGCTTATACGTTTGAGTTCGCTGCGCGGTAAAATGCCGAGCAGTTTCCAACCCAGATTGAGCGTTTCTTCTATTGTACGGTTGGCAGTAAAGCCCTGTGCAATGTACTGTTTTTCAAACTCTACTGCAAACTTAGCGTACAGTTTGTCTACGTCCGAAAGAGCCGCTTCGCCCAAAATTGCAGAAAGTTCCTTTGCTTCCTTACCTTGCGAATAGGCAGAGAACAACTGGTTCATTGTGCTTGCGTGGTCTTCGCGGGTTTTGCCCTTGCCTATACCTTTATCTTTCAAACGGGATAAACTCGGCAATACGTCGATAGGCGGATTGTAACCGCGCTTGTACAAATCTCTCGAAAGAATTATCTGTCCTTCGGTAATATATCCCGTAAGGTCGGGTATCGGGTGTGTTTTGTCGTCTTCCGGCATAGAGAGTATGGGAATCTGCGTTATACTGCCGTTAGAGCCGTGAATACGTCCTGCGCGTTCGTAAATCTGGGCAAGGTCGGTATACATATATCCCGGATAGCCGCGGCGACCCGGTACTTCCTTGCGGGCGGCAGACGTTTCGCGCAGAGCCTCCGCATAGTTGGTAATATCGGTCAAAATTACCAAAACCTGCATACCTTTTTCAAACGCTAAATATTCCGCCGCGGTCAACGCCATACGGGGAGTTGAAATACGCTCGATTGCGGGGTCGTTAGCAAGGTTCATAAACATTACGGTACGTTCGATTGCGCCCGTTTTGTTAAAGTCCTTTATAAAGAAGTCGGCTTCTTCGTAGGTTATACCCATTGCGCCGAACACTACGGCAAATTTTTCGTCATCGCCTAAAACGCGTGCCTGACGCGCTATTTGTGCGGCAAGTTGCGCGTGAGGCAAACCGCTTGCCGAAAATACCGGCAGTTTTTGTCCGCGTACAAGGGTATTAAGTCCGTCTATAGCCGATATACCCGTTTGGATAAATTCGTTAGGGTAATCGCGCGCGTAGGGATTTATGGGCTGACCGTTAATATCTAAGCGCATATCGGCAATTATAGGCGCACCGCCGTCGATAGGCTCGCCCATACCGTTAAATACGCGCCCGAGCATATCTTCCGATACGGCAAGTTCCAGACTTCTGCCCAAAAACCTTGCCTTTGATGTGGAAATTTTCAGTCCCTGCGTGCCTTCAAAAAGTTGCACTAACGCTCTGTCGCCGTTAATTTCCAACACTTTGCCCTTACGGACCTCGCCGTTTTCCTGCTTGATTTCCACAAGTTCGTTATAACTTACGCCCTCGACTTGGTCAACGAGCATTAGCGGTCCTACTACTTCGCGAATAGTTTTGTATTCCTTAAACATTTAATTCTCCTCTATTTAAAAGAGCGGTAATTTCTTTTTTAATATTGCGCTGAATTTCGTCAAAGCGGTCGATATGCGCTTCTTCTATATACTTAGAACGTCCTATTTGTTCGCGCACGGGCAAATTTAAAATATCTTTTAATTCTACGCCCTGTTCAAGCGCGTCCAACGCCGTATGGTAAAAACCGAGTATAAGTTTCATCATCTTGTATTGCTTGTTAAGCGAAGTATATGTATCTACTTCGTGGAAGGCGTTTTGGTGCAGATAGTCTTCTCTTATAGACTTTGCCGTTTCCATAGTCAATCTGTCGCGCGCGCCCAAAGCGTCCATACCTACCAAGCGTACAATTTCGTTAAGTTGGCTTTCTTCCTGTAAGACAAAGCGTAATTCTGCCTTTTGAGCGTTAAAGTCATCCGCAACGTTATCTACATACCATTCTTCCAGTTTGTCGTCGTAAAGAGAATAACTTGTAAGCCAGTCGATTGCGGGGAAGTGGCGTTTGTATGCAAGGCTTGCCGAAAGTCCCCAGAAAACCTTGACTATTCTGAGCGTTGCTTGCGAGACAGGCTCGGACAAGTCTCCGCCCGGAGGCGAAACTGCGCCGATTGCGGAAATTGCGCCTACCGTGTCGCCGCTGCCCAAAACCTTGACGATGCCTGCTCTTTCGTAGAACTCGGCAAGACGGCTTGACAGATATGCAGGATAGCCTTCTTCGCCCGGCATTTCTTCCAACCGCCCGCTCATTTCGCGGAGCGCTTCTGCCCAACGGGATGTACTGTCTGCCATAATTGCTACCGTATAACCCATATCGCGGAAGTATTCGGCAATGGTAATGCCCGTGTAAATGCTTGCTTCGCGCGCCGCAACGGGCATATCGCTGGTGTTAGCAATAAGCACGGTACGTTTCATAAGCGGCTCGCCTGTGCGCGGGTCGGACAACTCGGGAAATTCGTGCAAAACGTCAGTCATTTCGTTGCCGCGTTCGCCGCAGCCTATATATACTATTATGTCCGCATCCGCCCATTTAGCAAGTTGGTGCTGAACAATGGTTTTACCGCTTCCGAACGGTCCCGGTACTGCCGCAACGCCGCCCTTTGCAAGGGGGAATAACGTATCTATTACGCGCTGTCCCGTTACCATAGGCAAATCGGGAGACAACTTGTTTTTGTAAGGACGTCCGCGGCGTACAGGCCATTTCTGCATCATAGTAAGCTCGGTTTTGCCTACTTTTGCCACTACGCCGTCAACGGTATAATCGCCCTCGCCGACAATGTTTGTAATTTCGCCTTCTATTCCGTAAGGCACGAGAATTTTGTGGTTGACGACTTTGGTCTCCTGTACCGTTCCTAATACGTCGCCCGCGCACACTTTATCTCCCGTTTTGGCAACGGGAACGAAGTGCCATTTTTTCTCGCGGTTGAGAGAATTTACTTCAATTCCTCTGCCGATACGGGAACCAGACTTTTCAAAAAGAGTGTTAAGCGGACGTTGAATACCGTCAAATATACTTTCGATAAGTCCCGGTCCGAGTTCGACGGACAGCGGCGCGCCCGTAGAGGTTACTTCGTCGCCGATTTTAAGTCCGCTTGTTTCTTCATATACCTGAATACTTGCCTTATCGCCGCGCAGTTCGATTACTTCTCCGATAAGTTTTTTGTCAGAAACCTTTACAACGTCGTACATTTCGACGTCGGCAAGATTTTCCGCAACGATTAGCGGTCCGCTGACTTTTACGATTTTTCCTTTCATATCAATACTCCAAATGGTATGTTTAATTGCTGAGACAGTTTACTCGGTTACACAGATACGCAAATGGTTATTTTCATCTGCCTTAACGCATTGCATAATCTTGACACGCACGGTGTACAAATTTGATTTATTACCGAATGATACCTGTTTACCGAGTTATTTTTTGTTAAATATTATATCTACGCCTATTGCCTTTTCTACGTCGCTTTTAATGCCCTGCATACCGAATCCGCTTGAAACGGCTGTTGTGGGAATGGGAATAAGCGCAGGATAAGTCTCGGTTTTGGCTTTTGCCAAAACTTCGGGTATTTGCTCGGCAAGATTTTCCGCAACGAAAAGTACGGCATAATCGCCTTGCGAAAGTTTTTTTATTAAGCGCTGAGCCTGTTCGGGAGTTGTAGCGTCGTACACTTCGACACCTACCGACTTAAAAGCCAAAACGCTGTCTTTGTCGCCTATTACGGCAATCTTGTTATACATTATTTAATTAAGTCCTTTAACTTTTCTTTATCCGCGCCGCTTTTAACGCCTACGAGAATACGTCTTACTTTATCTATTTCGCCGACCTTTTTAAAAAGATATTCTAAGACAGGTTGAATTGTCATAAGGTCTACGTTTTCGCAAATTAGTTTGTACATATATTCGTTCCGTTCAGTTTCGGCAGGAGTGAGCGCCGAGTTATCCGCAGTACACAGCGAATAAAACGGTTTGTACTCGCTTGGCAAATCCAAAGCGGCTTGTTCGTTATCCCAAAGTTTAATTAACGTTTCGGCGGAAACAGAACCGCCGTCAATAAGCATTTCTTTAAAGTTTTCGAGAGACAACTCTGCCTTTTTCATACGGTACAAAGTCATCAGATTTGTAGTATCGACTTTGTATTCGAACAATTTGCGCAAGAGTTTGAAACTGCACTTTTTGGCATAAGCAAGCATATCCTTGTACATTGCTTTGTCCAAAGTTACGTCTACTGTTTGCGGACTGCGGTTGCCGTTGGCAAAACTAGTGTCTACACAATCCAACGCCTCCGCCATATTTTTAGAGAATGCCGAATAATCGTCCGAAACTATTGCCGTTTGCATTGTTTCGGGCGGAATTGAAGTTTCGGCAAAGCAATACGGCAAGCCGTCAACACGCATATACTTACACTTCATAAGCGTTTTGGCGTTTAAGTAGTCGTATTCGGCAAGGATATACGAAACGGCATATTTGTCATAGCACAGTTCTTTGAATAACGACAAAGCCGAATCCAACTCTGCGCGCAATATGCTTTCGTAATCGTTGGGGTTGTCTACCGTCAAGCCGTTTGCATAGCCGCTTTCGGACAGCACTCTCAACGCTTCCGCCATATTGCTGCACTCAATCAAGCGGACAAACTTGTCCTGCGCGAGCAATTTGGTAGAAAGCACCGCCACACGGCCGTTAGCGTACAATTGATTATCGCTCATTTTACTCTCCGAATAATGCGTTTGCCACTTGTCCTTCTGTCTTTTCGCGTATATATGCCAAAACAGATTTAAGCGTCAAGTCTTTTTCGTAACCTTTGCCGACAAGCACTACGCCTCCGTCGGCGTCGATATATGTTTTACCGAGAACAAGGTTCATATTTAAGCCGTCAAGAAACTTCTGCGTAACGACGTCCTTATCCGCTTTGCATACCGACACGGTTTCGCCTTTTTCCGCATAGGTTTTGAGCAAACGGGTTAAAAACGCCTCTTTTTCTTTGTTGGACATTGCTTTGAGTTTGCCGTAAGCATTGTCGTAACAAGCAGAGATAAGTTTCTGCTTTGCATTCAACTTATATTTCCGCGCATCAAGTTCCGCAGTCGCCAAACGGTTGCGGACGCGTTCTTCCGACAAAACGTCTATACGCGCATTTAAAGCCTGCTTGTCGGCGTCAATATCCGACAACGCTTTTTCCGATATGCTCTGAGCCTGCTTTTCTGCTGATTTGATTGCTTCGGCACAAGCGGTATCCGCGTCGGACAGTATTTTGCTGATTATGTTTTCTTTTCCGTTCATTGTAACCCCTACGTACAATTAGAATAACATTGCTACTACGGGATCGGAAATAAATTGTCCGATATTTGCAATATTGAGATTTTGGAACATAAGAATCGATACGACAAGTCCCAGCAAAGCGTAGAACTCAATCATTGCGGGAAATATCAACGACTTAGAAGCAATTTCGCCTTTTTTACCTACGGCTATAATTGTAGAAGCGGCAGTTTTACCTTGTAAGTATGCGGAAATAGCGCCGCCGAGCATCATAGGTACACACGCCCAAAATACGCCCCAGCCTTGCGCCGTTATCTGCGCCGCAGTTGCCGTTACGTTAGCGTCCGTTAAATTGCCTACGGTAGGAAGATAACTTGCGCCGAGAATAGCAATAACGAAACCGTAAATACCTTGCGTAGCGGGCAAAAGAGAAAGTACGATTACTTTACTGAATTTGCTCGGGTCTTCCGCCAAAACGCCTGCCGAAGCCTTACCTGTTGCGCGGAGTCCCAGTCCCGAACCTATACCGCATACAAGAGCCGTTAAAGCCAAGCCCATAATACCGATTACTAAACCTGTCATTTTTATTTTCTCCTTTTTGTATAGAGTTTTTTATTTTATAATTTCAACAAACTCAAAGTCTGTTGTTTTTACCTTTTACTGTTTTTTGTCTTTTAACAACGTGTATTTCGTATCGCTTCCGAACGGCACAAACAAGTGCCCGTCGCCTTCGTAGAATTTGCCGAAAAATTCGACATATTGCAGTCTGCCGTTATGAATATAAATACCGAGTATCCCCATAACAAGGTTGAATATGTGCGCAAATACCAACAGCACTATTGCAAGCGCATAACCTACGCCGCCGCCCGACCATACCATTTCGCCGAGTTGGTTTATTACCGTACCCATCAGCGCACTGCTTAACATCAGTCCGAATACGCGGATATAACTCATAATATCCGAGAAGTAATTTATAATTCCGTAAGCGGAACTGAAACTCTTCATTACCTTGCCGAGGAAACCCTTTGTGCCGAGACCTGCAAATATAAGAGCCACTGCAAGAGCGCCCAAACATACATACAAACCGACCTTGCCGACAATATCGGGCAAACGCAATACGTTATAAGGCTCGTAGCCTGCCATATCGAGCGCGGGATTGAAAATTGCCAGCACAAACGCCGCAAATACTATTATCCACGGGAAATCGGTCAGCCACGCCGCCAAATGCTGTTTGCGTTTGATTTTTACCGCCATATTGCAGGCAATACCTGCCGATATATGGATAATACCTACGAACAAACTCAGCATCATCATAACCATCGGGTAATTTGCCGGATTAGGTATCACGCCGTCGTATAACTGGTAAGAGAAGCAACTGCCGAACAGCGCACCCACAATTATTGCCGACACGCCGCAAATACCGAACAACTGCAACATTGTTTTCATTCCGCTTGTCTGTTTGATTGCAAAAAACGCAAACAAGCCTGCCAACACCAACAATGCGCCGTAACCTATATCAGCCACCATCAACCCGAAAATGAAAAAGTAAAATACCGACATAACGGGGTTGGGGTCTATTTCGTGATAAGCAGGGGGCGTGTACATATTGGTAACAAACTCAAACTGCTTTGTTATTTTGTTGTTTTTAACAAGTGTCGGAGCAAATTCTTCTTCGCCTATTTCGTCAAACACCAACACTACGCAGTCGCTTATATTTTCGATTGCGTTTTTAACTTTATCTTCGTCGGCGGCAGGATAGTACGCTTCTAATACGAAAGTCTGCGTCGTATTCTGCAAGTCGCCGTCTGCCGACAGTTTCTTCTCGCACAGGCCCAAATAGTCGGCATAAATTTTAAATTCCGAAATCTCGCAAGCGTAAGCGGCAATCTGCTGCATATAAACCGCGCGCTGTTCTTTAAGACCGGAAAGCTGACGTTCGATATTCTCGATAGCCGCCTGCGGTAATACGTCGCAGGTAACACTGCATTTAACCAAACCGTAAGCCGACGCTTTTTCGAAAAACTCCGTTTGGGATTTGTGCACTACCGCAACGATTATTGCCGTCGAATTGACAACGTCCAAAACCTCAATTTCCGCCATACCGTACTCATCTGTTAAAGCCTTGACGTTTTCTATTTCCGAAGAATTGCACTGCATTAACGACACTGTCGCAGTATCGGTATCCTGATACCACGTTGTTGCGTGAGGTACGTTTTTGATAAGCGCAAGTCGGGACAGTTCCGCCTGCTTTGCGTTAGTTACAGCCGCGTTTTCGGCAAGCATATCCTTTATTTCCGCAATACTTTCAAGCGACTTTTCGATACGGTCTGCATTTGCGCCGAAACCGAGAAAATAATCGTAACCTATTTCTGCAAGCGGACGAGAAAAACTGCCCTTTGGAACAGTAACTTTTTCCGTTCCTTTTACACGCTTATTTAGAAGATTGAACTGTTCGGTTTGCTCGGTTACATAACGGATTGTGTTTTCCACACGGGCAATCCTTTCGATAATCTTTTCCCGCTCTGCCGTTACGTCGTAATTGACGCAAGAGGCAATATCTTCGCTGCGTTTAAGTTCTACCGAATTTGTCTTGACAAGCGCGTCGAATATGCTTTCTTTGTCGGCTTGCATAGCCAGCAAAGTAAGTTTTTTCATCTTGACGATAGCCATTACTTAACTTGCTCCAAAATGATTTTAACTGCTTTTTCCGTATTTTTAGCAAAAGCGGCAATTTCCGCATCGGATTGCGAATTGAGTTCGGCAAGTCTTTTTGCCGCTTGCTGTTCCGCTTTTTTGTCCGCTTCCTTCATTCTTTCAAGAAAAGCGGTTTTGTTTTCGGCTACTGCCTGTTTTTTGTTTTGTTCCGCTTCGATTTCCGCGGCAGAAACTATTTCCGCAGCCTTTTGTTCGGCTTCGGATATGCGTTTCTTTGCTACGTCTTCCGCTTCCAGTATGGAATTAACTACTTCTTCAATCATATTGTCTCCCGACCAAACGCGCGACGGAATTTGTACGCAGCCGCTGCGCTTAGTGCTATCAAATTTGTTTGCCGTCGCGGTCGGACTCTGAGGGTGCGACTCCTCGTCGCGTCTATCCTGACTTTAGTCGGGGTGCGCCTCCCCGACATCCCCCGCTTGGGCGCAAACCTGTTGTTCTAGCCAACAGTTTGCGGACTACTATTTCTTTCACGCTTATACTAATTCATTATGAAAACGAGTTAGTTTTAATTAGTCAAACATATAGTTATTCACGATACGCCCGCCCAGTCCGCGGGCATAGCCCTTGACCGCTTTGGCTACGAAGTCCGCACTGCGGACGTTCGTTTAACGCGTCGCGCCAAACGTGCGACGGAATTTGTACGCATTGAGTCTTGTCTGATTTTATATTACTGTTCTATTTTGTCTACGCGGACAGCGTGTCTGCCGCCCTCGAACTCTGTCGTTAAAAATGCGTCGGTAATCTGCTTGGCAAGATCGGCAGTAACGTACTTTTGCCCCAAAGCAATTACGTTGGCATCGTTATGCTTACGAGTCATTGTAGCCATATCTACATTAGTGCATAACGCGCACCTGACGCCTCTGACCTTGTTTGCAACCATACTTACGCCGATACCCGTCGTACAAACGATAATACCTCTTTCGCAGGTTTTGTCCGCTACCGCTTGCGCCGCCTGACGGGCGAAGTCGGGATAATCGCAACTTTCCTTAGTGTAAGTTCCGTAATCCGACACTTCGTGTCCGATAGACAACAGGTAGGATTTTACTTCGTTTTTCAATTCCAGTCCGCCGTGGTCGCTTGCCAATGCTATCTTCATAAATGCTCCTTATGCTTTTTATTACGTTAATTGCCAAACGCGATAACCTGCAAAATTTAAATAATATGCTGTGCCGCAGAACGTATAAGTCTGTTTAAAATACTGTCGGCAAATTGCGTTTTAGAAGAAAAACTCGCTATTATATAATCGTATTTATTTTCCAAAACGCGCAAATTTTCAAATAAGTTTTGTGCAACTTCAACGTCCGTCCGTCCGATACAGCAAACGGACCTGTTGCCGTATACGGAAGTATCTTCAACCAGCAAAACGGGTTTAAGGCCTTGCTCTGACAAACCGTCGTAATAGTCGCTCAATTTCTTGACGTCGCCCGAAGTATCCAAAACAAGCGGCACTTTGGGCGCATAGTGTTTATATCTGACTCCCGGAGAATTAACCTTATCCTTAGGGTTAGTAACAACCTTTACAGGAATTTTCAAAACGCTTTCGATTTGATCGGGAGTAACTACTCCCGGACGTAGAATTAACGGCTGATCGCCCGATAAGTCCAACACTGTCGATTCTATTCCTACCTTACAGGGCTGTCCGCACAGTATAGCGGCAATTTTGCCGTCCAAGTCGTCCGATACGCGCCGCCAAGTCGTAGGACTGGGTCTGCCGCTCAAATTTGCGCTGGGCGCCGTTACGGGAACCGCCGCCGCCTGCAAAAACGCACGCGCTTCTGACGACTTTGGCATACGGATAGCAACCGTATCAAGTCCCGCCGTTATACAGTCGTCAATGACTGCCTTTTTAGGCAGAACAACCGTAAGACTTGCAGGCATAAGTTCGTTTATTATTTTTTCGGCATAAACGTTTACCGTTCGCGCAATGTCGTAAATTTGTTTTTTGTCGTAAACGTGTACGATAAGCGGATTGTCGCTAGGTCTTCCCTTTGCGACATAGGTACTTTTTACTGCGCTGACATCAAGCGCATTGGCACCGAGACCGTAAACCGTTTCGGTAGGAAAGGCTACAAGCTCGCCCTGCCTAATGAGCTTACCCGCTTCGTTTAAATCGTTATCGTTAAATTGTAAATATTTTGTTTTCATCTGCCAAACGGTAATTTGCTTTTCCTTGCACAGTGAGCAAATTACACCAAATGGAATTATAACACAAAAAATTTTTTTTGTAAATCTTACAATGGCTTTTTAACGATATTAAAGTTTACGTTAAGACATAAATAAATCTTATTGTATCAGGCTAAAAAAAACCTTAAAAATTCAACTTTTTAAATTGCAAAAAATGAAATAAGATTACGACGTTATATAACACAAAAAAAACGAAAGCGTTTAATTTGCTTCCGTTTTGCTTATTGAAATAAAATATGTATTTATAACGATTTCAGTTGTCGGCAAGATATTGTTCGAGCGCAGTGGCAAGTTGGTCGGGACAGGAAGTTTGCTTCACACCGCATCTAATTCCCTTTAAACGGCGGATAGCTTCGGTAACTTCCATTCCCTCCACTAACGCGCCTACGCCTTGCAGATTGCCGTTGCAGCCGCCAAGGTAACTGACATTATGTAATTTGCCGTCCACTACTTCAAAATTTATTTCGCGGGAACAAGTGCCTTTTGTAACGTATCTCATATTCGTTTCTCCTTTTTGCTTTATATAATAACAATTAAAAGCATTGTTTTTTGCTAGCCCAACTAGACAATATCAAATCTTATGATTATTTCTTACGGGTTTACTTTTGTAAACTCAATTATATTTTAGGACATAAAACCCGACAAGACAGTCTCTTTGCAATTCGGCGCGCCTTTTGTATATATCCGACCGTACAACCTACAATTTGTGCATTGTTTACATTTAAAACAAATCACGCAATTGTTAGCGCGGGTTACGCGCCGTCGGACAAAAAATCAACTTACTAGTCTTCGTAAGCAGTTACGTTTTGTCCGTTGTCCCACAAACTGTCAAGCGCGTAAATTTCGCGCGTATCTTTGTGAAAAATATGCACGATGACGTCGCCGTAGTCTACCGCTATCCAACGACCTTCGCTCATACCTTCCTTTCTGAGCGCAACTTTGCCCAGTTTTTCCATCTGCTCTTCCATATAGTCGAACATTGCTTTGACCTGCGGAGCAGAACGTCCCGAGCAAATGACAAAGTGATCGGCAATGTCGGTCATTCCCTTTATCTCTACGATTTTTATATTGAGAGCGGATTTTTCCGACAAAAATTTACATATATTATTTACTGTTTCGTTAATAACCGTTTTCGATTCGTTCTTCATATATTCCCCGTTAGTATTTTGCGTATCTGTTGTTATTTTATGCTGTTTTGTAATTTCCGGACAATAATACTCGACCGCTTGCTTAGATAAACCGTACACGTCGTCGCCGTGCATTTCCAAACAGTATTCATAGGCGTGTTTAAGACACTTTTTAAATTTAGTATCGAGCGAGCCTTTGAGCAAGTACGAGGTTGCAAACCCGCGCGTTTCTTCCGTTTTATCCGCTATATACAGTATTTTTTCCAACCTGTTCATATCGGGCTTTGCCGTAGCGTGATACTTGATAGCGTCCAAAATTTCGGTATCGGTTACGTTAAAATCACGCCGTGCGACTTCGGCTCCTAAAAATGCGTGGACCACCGAGTTTGGCATATCATCAGGCTTGACAAAATTATACTTACAGTATCCGTCTTGTTTTGTATACTTTGCAACGTCGTGCAGAATACAAGCCGTAAACACTTTGTTCTGTTCCTTAAAGTCTGCAAGTTCCAGTCCGCGCTTGACGACATAAAACGTATGGCTGTACCGCTCGGGCGTCAAATACTCTTTTACTTTTAAAGCCGTTGCGCTGTACTCGGAATACAATTTGTTTTGTAAAACAAATCTGTCAACCGCTTCCGGCACAAATTGTAAATTGTCCTTTTTAAACTGATAACGCAGTCTGATTTCGGTTGAACTGATTTTGTCGGCAGGCAAGTCGAGCCTTACGGTTTTGGCGTTATAGTCGCGCTCGATACGGGCAAGCGTACGGACGGACGTTTTACGTAAGCGGTCGGCAACGACAAGCGTACACATTGCCGCTATGTCGTTTGGACGGTACCACTTGCCGAAATTTTTCAGACTGTCGCCGCCGATAATTAAATACAACTGCGCGTCGGGGTAAAGACGCTTGATTTCTCCAAGCGTTTCTACCGTGTAACTTTTGTCCGCTTTATTTACTTCGTAATCAAAAACTTCCGCTTTATCCGAAAGGTTCTCAAATGCAATTTGCGCCATTTTTAAACGCGCAAACTTGTCAACATTACAACTTTTGTGCGGCGGATCACCCGTAGGTACAACCAGCAATTTGTCAAGAGAAAGTTGATTGATAGCAGTTAAAGCGATATTTATATGCGTTAAATGCGGTGGATTGAATGCACCGCCGAATATTCCGATTTTCATACAAACATTTTACTATATTTTTTTAAACTTTTCAATTAAAACAAGACAAAAATGTCAACAATAGATATATGCCTAAAATACTCAACAATTTACTGTGTAGTTTAATGATATTTTCACTCGCTTTTTTGTGGGTGTACTTTTGCTTAAAAGACGTTATGTGGGCGTTGATTTGCGCCCTGATCATAACCGCGGCTTTTGCATACATACTGTGGCGAATTACGTCCAAATGGGAAGACGGAAAAAAGATAAAACAAAAACGCAAAAAAGAAATTGTCGACTTTACCGAATATCTTAAATTTTACGAAGACAACGCGCAATTGTTTGCCGACTTATTCCGTTTTTATTTGTTCGATACGGAACGGATAGACTACGACAATTTTATTGCGCGCAAAAACGGAAAAAAGTATTACGTTGCCATTTGCTTCGAGCAGGATACGCTCAGTAAAGAAAGGTTACGGCAAGCGGTTATTTCAGCCAAGCGCAGCAAAGCCGACAAACTGTATATTTTTGCAAACAAAACAGAGCCTGCGCAGGAAAAAATTGCGGCAAGTCATATAGATTCGGTTTTTATTGACGGAGTTAATACTTACGAACTGTTCGAGCAATGCGACAAACTGCCTGCGTTTACGCGCAAAAGCGTTAAAAAAACTTCCTTTATAGGCAAGTACGCTTTTTGCAAACAACGCTTTTGGTGGTATTTTTCCAGTTGTATTTTTATGGTAATTATTTCGGTTTTCTCTTTTTTTCCGTGGTACACGCTTTCGTGGGCGACAGTAATGTTTGTTCTTGCCGTGTACAGTTTGTTTAACAAACGCTACAATTCTAAAAAAACGCAAGTATCCTTAGACTAGTACTTGCGTAGATTTTTAAGCGGAGTGTCGAGCGGCGTAGACAGCACTACTTGTTCTAACTCGGCAATGCCGTATCTGGAAATAACCTGCATTTCGTCATTGACGACTTCTAAACAGTACAGAAAATTACCCTGCATACGTTTTACCACGTCGGACAACAAATTGTTGTAATTAAAAACCAAAGTCTTTTTTTCCATACCTTTTTTTAAAAATCTGGATTTGTTTGTAGCAAAAGCAGTTTTTACATAGCACTCGTTACCGTTGACGAATACACCCGACATAAGACAAACCGCAAACAATCCAAGACTGAACATATTGCTTTTGTCAAACAGCGAGTAAACAAAAACCCCGAATAAAATAACCGACAATACTACGGTTATTTTTTTTGTCAACTCAACAGACTTGTGGCTTGTAAGTTTTCTTTCTAATATACCCGTTAAAATACGTCCGCCGTCCAAAGGATAGCACGGAAGCAGATTTACAAAAGCCATACCTAGATTAGAAACTACAAAATCTTCGGTATAATAGTAACTGTCGGGCAATATCCACCAAACCGCAAGACAGGCAAGACAAACAATCAAATTGCAAACGGGCCCTGCCAAAGCAATTTTGATACGGTCGTTTGCCGTTATGTCCTGAAAGTCGCCGTATAATACCGCGCCGAAAATACTCAGTTGTATTTCTTTACAGTGATAAAACAATTTGCCTGCGACAACGTAATGAGCCAGTTCGTGGGCTATCATCGCTATAGTATATGTGGCGGCGAAGTATCCCTGTTTAAATACTATCGCCGCCACTATAAATATCCAAAAACTGACCTTTATTTTAAACTTTACACGTTCCACGTCAATTGCTTTTCGGAGGCTATTACATCCTTAACCGCTTCGCCGTTGGTAAAAATAGTTGCGGTAAACTGACCGTCGTACTGTGCAAGCAAACCGTTTGCAGAAACAGTATCTCCCACCGCTACGAATACCTTTTTGAGATTGTCGTAAGTAATGGTAGTTTTGTCGTCTATTTCTACTGTAACGGATTTGTCTGTAATATCCGTAACTTTACCGTCGGTAAAGGACAACGCCGCTTTGCCGCCGTTAAATGTTGCAACTCCGTCCTTTACGTCTACCAAGTTCACGTTGACGGGGATTGCTATATTTGCAGAAACGGGCGTTGGCTCACGCGTAAATACCGAAGCGGAAAACGCCGTTTTTACCGTCTTGAATACGTCCTTGCTAAAATTTCCGTCGATAAACAGCAATGCCGCAAGAGCCGCCACACAGCAAACCGCAATTGCGATAATCTGCATTTTTTTAGTTAATTTAAATTTAAAATTGATTTTTTTTCGCGCCGCTTTTGCAGGCTTGTTTACATATTTACGTTCCGAATAAGATACGTCCAACCAGTCGTTTTCTTCCGCGTCGCAAATTATGTTGTTGATTCCCTCATACTCCATAGTAACACCTCCGTTATGTTCAACATAAATTATGCGGCAATTTTTACTTTTATACCGACGGCTTTAACGATTGTTTAACTTTCTTAACAGAAATGGTAATTACCACGTTTAAATTTTCGCCGTTATAAGTATCCACAGTCATTCCGTCATATTCAAAATGCCTTGACGCAAGTTCGGCTAGTTGTTTAAAAAATTCGGTACGCGCAAGATTGTATTTATCCATTAAAACCATAGACTGCGCGCGTTTATATTCTTTACTGTTCATTTAAACTCCTAAGTTCATTTATATCTATACGTTACGTTTAAAACGCCTTTTAATCCTACCGAAGAATCCCTTGTAACGCGATACGCAATCGTACATATCCTGAGAACCCGTAACAAGATTATTTGCCAGAATATCAAACGGCTGTCTCGATAAATGCAAATTGAGATTGCAGTTAACGTCGTCGTTTTCGGGAATAACACCCAAAGCCGTATGCCCCAGAATACTGAACACTTCAAAGGGCGACAGCATTTCCCCTTCGGCAATCAAATCTCCTCTTACTCGGTTTACGACTACGCTGACGCCGATAAAGTGCTGTTGAAGTTCAGTAATAGTTTTGTCAGCGTCTCGCACGCCCGACAGATGCGGGGTAACTACTACTATCGCTTCGTCGGCGCAGTTTACCGCGCGCCTGAAACCGATGTCTATACCGGCAGGACAATCCAGCAAAATATAGTCAAAACCTTCGGACAGCCTGTTTAAAACTTTTTTGACCGCATCGGCAGTTATTTGCCGTTTTGCCAAATGGCAACTGGGCATTATGTAAAGAGTAGGCTCGTTCTCATCCTGAATAAGCGCCTGAGACGGACGGCAGCGGTTTTCTACTACGTCGATAAAGTCAAATACAACCTTATCTTCCACACGCATAACAACGTCAAGATTATTAAGACCTATATCCATATCCATAAGCAGTACTCTTTGCGACAGCCTTGCCAAAGCAAGCCCGAGATTAGCGCACAAGGTTGTTTTTCCTGCGCCGCCTTTACCGCTTGTTACGACTATTTTACGAGCCATAATAAATATCTCCGTTAGTTTTTTTCGCAACAAATTTTACCACGGTTATGACGCAACTAAATATATAATAATCAAATATATTGACGCAAATTGTCATTAGAGGTATTACTTATTTCAGATTTGTTTAAAAACGGATTTTTTAATCGGACGATTAAACGGATAAACAGCATATAAATTCGCCCGCTGTTAAAAAAAAGCACATAAACCGTTGCAATAACGAAAGCTTACAAAAACTAAAAAATGAGTTCGGCGTAGTACCGAACTCATTCGCAAAAACTTAACTGTATTATTTGACCGACCTTCAGTTTTCACACTATTATTCGTCAGACTGAATTTTTAAATTTACAAAATTTCGAGATTTTTACGGAATACTTTTTTGAAATCCATCGCCACTGCGTTTGCGGCTTTGAGTTCCAAATTGGCATTACCTTGCAATTCCGTCTTGAGAATTACGCTGTCGCCCAAAACGTCGCAACTTACTTCCGTAACCGCACTGCGCATACCGAAATCGAGAGCGGTTGCCAAACGTAAAATTACCGAAAGCTTTTTTACCGCTTCGACGTCTTCGGTAGTTAAAATACCGTTATATTTAGCCCACTCGGTAGAATTGACTTCTTCCTTATTATTAACGTCGGTTACAAATGCCGCCAAAACTAAATCTTTGTGGGATATACCGTACAAGTTACTGTTAAGTATCATATAAGACGTATGCTTTGGATTGTTATAGAACTTAAACGTTTTGCCTATATCGTGCATCATTGCGCAAACTCTGAGCACCTTTACATACATACGGGGGAATTTGTGCAGTACGCGTAATTGTTTAAACAACTGAACGCACAAATTGAACGTCTGTTCTGCGTGAGTAACGTTAACGCCCATATGGTAAGTGAAACTGTGCAAACTGTACCCCAATACGTCCGAAATGGGTTTTTCGAGAGTTTGCGGCACAACGTAATTAAACATCACGCCTTCTCTGAGTCCCGAACCGCTTGCAACGATTTTGGTAAAGCCCATATAATCAACAAAGGCTTTAATTACGGCAAGAGCCGACGGGAATACGTCCGCACGGGCGGAACTCAATCCCTTTATACGGCGTTTTTTGTCTAAGTCGAGCGTGCGTATCATATTGAAAACGTAGTCGAAATCGGCAACGTCCATATTGTAGTTATGAACCATATCGAGAGGATACTTTTTAACTTTGCGTATAATGCGCGCAAGATTACGGCAACTGCCGCCCACGCCTATAAGTTGTGTGTCGGGGTCGATTTCTTTGAACCACTCTACCTGTTCTAACTGTTCCTTAACATACGCTACCATATCGTCTGTTATTTGCTCGGGAGTTTTGTCCTGAGACATAAACATATTAGACAACGTTACCGCGCCGAACTCGAATATTTTGGTATGCAAAATAGACCTGCGGTTGTAGTAAACGAATTTGGTAGAACCGCCGCCGATTTCCATAATCATACCGCGCGGAATTTCCATAGAGTTAATTACGCCCTGATAAACGTAGTTTGCCTCTTCTTCTTCCGACACTACCGTAACGCGGATACCTGTTGCATTGTAAACGTCGGATAAAAACGTTTTTTGGTTGCTTGCGCGTCTGACAGCCGCCGTTGCAATAGCCAAAATTTTGTCTACGCGTTTGATAACGCACATTTCTTTAAAAGTCTTGAGCGTTGCAATCGCCTGCATAATACGCGTTTGCTTTAAACTGCCGTCGGCTTCCGTTTCTCCGAGACGTACGGCTTCGCGGCGTTCTTCCGATACGACAAAATAACCTCCGTCCAAAACGTCGTAAATAACCAAGCGGGCAGTATTAGACCCCAAATCTATAAGCGCTATTTTTTCCATAAACTATTCTCCAAGTTATGTAAAATGTACTGCAAATTATTAACGCTGTAAGTATACCACATCTAAATAGGTTTGTATAGATGGTTTTGAAAAAAAGTTTAAAAAAATGTAAAATTTTTTGTATTTTTGACTGGACACCGACTGTACAATAGCTAAAACGCAACAAAATAACAGTATCGTGTTATTAAAATTGTAAAACTGCCGATTTTAAGATTAAAATACTGCATTTACGCACAGGTAAAGATTCGGCGGTCATCTCTTAACGGACAATGCCCGACACCAACTGCAATTTGAAAGACGTTTTGGCGGAATTTATAAGCGTTATAACTGTGGGCAGAGCGTAAAAGTTTGTCTATTTTCAATGATTGCGCCGTTTGTTTTCTGACGTTTTTAAATGGCGTCCGTCAAGCATTACGGTTCATCCGTTTTACTTTTGTTTTTCATCTTAATGCGTAGTTTCAGTTCGCTCAAATAAAAGAACTCGGCTTAGATAAACCGTTAATAACCGACGCTGACGGCGGTTTCCCTTTTACAATACAAAAATTGTATTCGCTTGAAAACGGTTAATAATTTTTGCTTAAGAGTCGACAATAAATTTACGCCCCGCAAGAATGCAGAGCGTAAATCGTTTAACCTATTATGTTATGCTGTTTGTTTGACATCGGACGGTTCTGACGCGCCGCGCACCATACGGCGGACGCTTTTAGACGACAACGCCAAAGCCCCTACGACGAGTACAATTGCAAGGTCGACGATAGTAAACAAGTTGTATACAAACGCCCAAGAAACCGCAGTATAGCCTTCCATTGCCCACGAACTGAACACAAAGTAACCGCTGATTACGTGAGCAAAATATCTGCAAAGTATTGCTATAGCAGCGCCAACGCTGAACTCTGCAATCATATTACCCTTCAAAAATTTGAATTTGCGCGCAATTCCTGCAAGTCCCAATGCTCCGAACGCTATCGGATAATCCAAAAGCACCTGCATAGGTTGGTAAAACTGCGGAGACTGAATAAATTGCAAAAGTCCGTATACAACTCCTGCAACAAGTCCTCTGCGAGTGCCGAACATATATGCGTAAAGACAAACAGGCAGCATACTTGCAAAAGTTACCGAACCGCCTTGCGGCAACGAAAAGAACTTGACATACGACAATGCAAACGAGGACGCAACGCAAATCGCCGCATAAGTAAGCGCTTTAGCGTCGTATTCCGAACGCGTGTCCGCCAAAATTGCTGGAATAACTATCGCAAGCACCAGCACACCCGAACACAGGTACATTTTCCACGCAGACAGCGGCTCGTAATCCGGCTTTTTGGCAGGAATAACGCACAACAGCACTACTGCGTAGATTACAAATGCCGCCGCAAATGCAAGTCCTGCCCATTTGTAGCCTTTTACTTTACACAAAGCAAGCGTAACCGTTGTGCCTATTCCGACAGCGGCAAGCGCAAACAAACCTATCATCAGCCAAAAATTCGCGTTCACTTTGCCGTCTACCGCATAACACGCTATTTTGAGCGAGCCGAGCGAAATTATTGCCAATGCGGCATATCCTACTACGCACCACAGCATTATTTTGCGCGCCTTGCATAGATACGCTTCGTCGCGGTTGCGGATAATGATTGCGCAAATAAGCAATGTCGCAATAAACGCTACCGTAACATACAACGCTATTGTCGAAGCGAGATCAAAAGCGTTTTCCAGTTTTTCCAGCAGTTGCTCCGTCGCGGATAGGTCTGCAAAGAAAAAACCGACAAAATTGTTAAACATAAAATTTTCTCCTTTTTGCTTTTTTTGCCGAGAACAAAAGAAAAGTTCCTTGTAAATAAATACAAGAAACTTGCAAAAAGAACACACCGATATAAAGTTATATCAATCCGCATTCCTTACGCAAGTACAAACTTGACAAGTTCAAAGGGACTCTCTCAGTCGGGCAATACCCGACACCCCCAGCGAAAAAAGTATAACTCATTGATAAAACTTTTGTCAATTATTTTTTAAAATTACTTTTTGTAAAACAATTTAAACAATTCGTTCATATCCACATACGGCGCAACGGAAGAAATAACGTCGTCAATTTTGCCGCCGTTTTTTATGTAGTCTGCCGCAATTTTTGTAATGTCGTCATCATCCATATAAGGAGCCAGTTCGTCAAGACGGGATATATCGCCTGTTTCGGCTACATATTGCGCTACAAGTTTTGATATATCCTCGCTGTCCATATACGGAGCAATGTGCGTCAGTTCGTAAACGGATATGCCTTTGCTAAGATATTTTTCGGCGAGTTTAGAAAGAGTTTCCTCGCTTATATAGGGTGCAAGCTCGGAAATGTCTTTTACTGAAGTACCTTCCGTTACAATCGAGTTTGCCATTTCGTCAAGCACGTCGTCATTTAGATACGGCGCTATCGAACACGCCTGCTTTATAGTAAATCCGTACTTGGAAAAATTTTTGATTAAATCTCCCAGAACGTCGTCATCCAGATACGGAACGATAGACATCAATGTTTCAAAGTCCATTTCCATACCGTTTGTTTCCGCCTGTTCGTAGGTTTGCTTAAACTGTTCGTCGCTGACAATCGGAGCAATATCCGCAAGGTCTTCTGCCTTAACGTCCACAGGGGTTTGCCCTACGGCTAAATCCTGCACTATTTTTGCCTTGCGCTCATCGCCGAGGATTTCTTCCATACTGCAACCGAATATTTCCGCGAGTTCGGGAAGTTTAGAAATATCGGGCATTGTGTTGCCGCGTTCCCAATTGCTTACCGCCTGAAAGGATATTCCCAGTCTATCTGCCAGTTCCATTTGAGTAAGTCCGCTTTGCTTACGCAAAGAAGAAATTTTTTTACCTATTTTGTTCATATCAAACATTTTTAGTTTCTCCTTATAAAGTAAATTATGCCGTTGCAACTGACATAACGGACAGGACGCTATGCAAATAATGCTCAAAGCAATATCCCTTCCGTATGATAAAATAATAGCACAACGAACCTGCAAAAACAATCAACTTATACTTGAATTGCACCCGTATACCGCTTTTCAACCGATACTTGAAAGATTTTGCTTTTAAAACAAAACGCGCTTATACTCTGAATATGCAAAAAGTCCTCCAATAGGAGAACTTTACTGTTTTAAAGAAGATTCCAAACAGAGTGGAACAGGTAAATAAGACCGAACATTACCACCTGACTGCCGAAATATACCCAAATCGAATGGCGTCCGCAAAACGTTATCGGGCAAACGTATTTAGGATTGACGGACGGAAAAATACTTTTGCGTTCCTTGTATACTATCCTTCCCAAAAACGCGCCTATTAAAAACCAGCCGAAATCGGGGAAAAACGGCAGATAATCGCCGCCGCAGAACTTTGCAAAATCCGCGCCTTTATGCTCTGCCAAAAAGAACCAAACTGGGCTTGTACTTTCCCAAGGAGAAAATTTTGCGCACGCGCCCACAATGAGAGCCGTCAATGTAACTGCGGCTGTTACCACGCCGAAAATATTTTTCTGCCAGTTGCGTTTGCATTTATCCCAACACCACTCGATTACCGTCCACAGCAAAACCGACAATGCAATAACGTGGATAACGTTGAAACGGATAGTAATATTTTCGCCGATTATCGAAGCAATTACCGCAGTAACGGCACTGAAAGCACAGGCAAACGCTATCATTTTAATTGCCCGTCTACCGTTATTGCGGGAGAAACTGCACGACAGCCCCGACGTAAAAACAAACAGACTTACAAAGACGTCGTGAGTAACGGCGCGCAAAGTACCGCCGTAGTAATTTGAAGCAAGCGCGTTGAGCCAACGGAAAAGTCCTGTATTGTAATCTCCGCCGATAGAACTCACATCCCACATAAAATGGTCCCACACGACAAACAAAATCATAAAACCGCGCAAAAAGTCCACTTCCCAAATACGCTGTTTTTTTACCGACGGAGTTTTAGCAAGTTCGTCCAGTTCTAACTCGATTTTGTTGCGGGGGGGGGTATTTTCCGAGTCTTTTTTAGACGCCGAAGAGTTTCCGCTTACAACCTCTTCTTCCGTTGTTACGGATTGTTCTGCGTTTACTTCGATATTCTGTTGTTGCTTTTTCTTTTTCATTTGCTACTTGTATACTTCGTCAATCACGCCGCCGCCGATACACATTTCGTCCTTATACAACACAACGAACTGTCCGGGCGTTACGGCGCGTTGTTTTTCGTGAAAATCTACACGGATTTTACAGTCCTCTAAAACTTTGACGTCTACGCCTTGTTCGCTTTGGCGGTAACGGAATTTTGCCGTGCAGGTAAATTCATCCGCAGGAGCATCCGGTATCCAATTTACGCCGCTTGCAACAAGCGCGCGCGACATAAGCACGCTTTCGTCGCCGTGGGAGACTATCAAGCGGTTGTTGATTAAATCCTTTTCCACAACAAACCACCTGCCCTGACCGTCGGGCGTTCCGCCTAGTCCGAGACCTCTTCGTTGACCGAGAGTATAGTACATAAGTCCGATATGTTCGCCCACCGTTTTGCCGTCGACGTCAACTATTTCTCCCGACTGATTCGGCAGATAATTTTGCAAAAATGCGCGGAAATTACGTTCGCCTATAAAGCAAATTCCCGTACTGTCTTTTTTTGCGGCGTTAACAAGTCCAAGTTCTGCCGCAATACGTCTTACTTCCGTTTTGTCTACGTTTTGAAGCGGAAACAGTACGTCTTGAAGCTGAGATTGCGAAAGTTGGTTTAAAAAATACGTCTGGTCTTTGCTTTGGTCTTTTGCTTTAAGCAAATAATGTTTGCCGTCTTTATGCGCTATTCCGCAATAATGCCCCGTCGCTATATAATCCGCACCGAGAGCTTTTGCATACTGCAAAAACGGTCCGAACTTTATTTCGCGGTTGCACAAAACGTCGGGGTTGGGGGTACGACCCTTTTTATACTCGTCCAAAAAGTAAGAAAATACCCTTTCCTTGTACTCCTTGGCAAAATTTACGGAATAATACGGTATGCCGAGTTTATCCGAAACGCGTTTGACGTCATCGTAATCCTGCTCGGCGGTACAGCATCCGTCGTAGGTTTCCTCCCAGTTGTGCATAAACAAAGCGATAACGTTGTAGCCTTGTTGTTTCAAAAGCCAAGCGGAGACTGCGCTGTCCACGCCGCCGCTCATTCCCAGTACTACGTTTTTCATAGGTTATAAAATTATTTTTTCATCGCGCGTCTTGCTTCCGCAGCGCGGACAAGACGTTTGAGGGTATCTATAGTTTCGTCGTTATTGTCGGTAGTCATTATTACTTCCAGTAATTCTTCCGTCGCTTGAACGGCGTCTTCGCGCGCAAGCATACGGCGCACAAGATACATACCTTCAAGTTGGCTTTGGTTAAGCAGTAAATCTTCGCGGCGGGTTCCGCTTCGGTTAAGGTCAACGGCAGGGAAAATGCGCTTTTCGCTCATACGGCGGTCAAGTTGAATTTCCATATTGCCCGTACCCTTAAATTCTTCGTAAATAATATCGTCCATTTTACTGCCGGTGTCGATAAGCGCGGTAGCAAGGATAGTCAAACTGCCGCCGTTACGGACGTTACGTCCTGCACCGAACATTTTTTTCGGTTCCTGCAATGCCGATATATCCAGACCGCCCGTAAGCGTTCTTCCTGACTGTTCTGCCGTTTGGTTATACGCGCGCCCGAGCCTTGTAATGCTGTCCATCAAAATCATTACGTCCTGACCTTGTTCTACACGTCTGCGTGCGTTTGCAAATACAAGTTCGGCAACGCGGCAATGGTTATACGGCTGTTGGTCAAAAGTAGAATACACTACTTCGCAGTCGACGCTTTCTTTAAAATCGGTAACCTCTTCGGGGCGTTCGTCTATCAGCAATACCGTAAGGTGAATTTCGGGATGGTTCTTCTTGACTGCCATAGCAATCTTTTTAAGCAGAATAGTTTTGCCTGTTTTAGGCGGCGCGACTATCAAACCGCGCTGTCCTTTACCGATAGGAGCAACCAAGTCCAAAACTCTCAAAGAATAGTCTGTCTTATCCGTCTGCATATTGATACGCTCGTTAGGGAAGCACGCTTCCAACGCGTCAAAAGGCACACGGCGTATAGACGTGCAAGGCTGGTCGTTTATTTCTTCAACGAATATTGCCGTAGGCGCGGCTCTGTCGGAATACTGGCGCAAAACGACTTTCAGTTTGTCGCCCGATTTAAGATTCATTCGGGAAATCATATTTGCCGACACAAAATAATCGTGCCCCGGAGTATTAGAAAAATTGTGCGTGCGGACAAAACCGTAGCCGTCAGGCATAACTTCCAACATTCCCGTGCGGGTGAAAGACGGATCTACGTTATCTTCCGAAGTCGGCGGCGTATCTTCGGTTAGCTTAGGAGCTTCCTGTTCTAACTTACCTCCGCTTTTCGGGGGACGCCCCGCTTTTTTAGGCACTTCGGGCGCGCTGTCGCCGTTATACACCGAAATTATTTTTTCTATCAAATCTTCGCGTTTGCGATTGCGCGGAACAATGCTGAATTCGCGCGCAACGGCACGGAGATCGGCAATGTTCATATTGCTGATTGCATTGACAAGTTCGTCCAAAGTTTTGTACTGGGTAGACATAATTCCTCCTAAATATCTACAATAACACTAATATTTATGTCGCTAAAAATACCGAAAAATTAAAAACTATCGTTAAAAGTAAGTTCAAGCATTATTATTTTAATTGTATGACCAGGTTTACATTATTATTATAAAATAAGTAGCATATCGCTTTAGTAAAACTTTGCTTAATGTAGAAATTACTCTTAAAGTCCGTTAAAATATTACGACCGTTGTAAACTGCTAATTTAATTACGATTTATTTTGCAATACATTACCGAATGACGATACGGTAACATTAAATAAAAATCTAATAAACATATTCTATGCTATAAGTTATTTTAGTATTTTTTACCTTTTTTGTCAACAATTAAGACATAGACTTTACTACGAAAAATCAGTTTATTATAGACAAATTGCCGTATTGTGTCGAAAGACATATTTTTAACGGTTGAATTGCATTAACTTGTTTTTTAATTATAATAAGCAATAAAACCGTTAATATAAAAATGCGACTACTTACTGCTTTATTGTTGCTTAAAGTAAATACCGCATTTGCCGTTTATTATTTATTAGTATAATTCAGACAACAGACAGTATAAAATAAAGCCGTTTCGGTTATTGAAAATCAGCCGACACGTTTAATAACGGTTTTAACGAGTGTTGTAACTTAACCATAGCGTACCTAGTCGAACCCGCTTTTTAGCTGTTCTTTCCGTTCAATACTACGTCAACTTCGCTCGACTGTATTGCACCGCAGGTTTGTTATTTTAGGTCAAAATCAAACTTATCTTTGCCGATTAACCCACTGCGACATTGACAGTAACTATTCGGTTTTGAGTAGCGTATTATCCGACGATTTTGCCCGTTTGATTATTATCGCCTTATTGAAAAAAAATGTTTCTAAAAGACAAATTGTCTTCGTTTACCGCCGGACAAATAATTTTGTCGCATAAAACACAATAACGCCGCAAAACAATCTTATAAAACTGCTTTACGGCGTGTATTTATGTTTTTACTATCTTGTTCTTGTTTGACGGACGGCTTTTGCCCAACCTTCGAGCAAACTCTGACGGTGTTCTTCCGTCATATCGGGTTTAAACTCACGTTCCGTTTTGATATTTGCGCGAATGTCGTCTATGTCTTTCCAGTAACCCACTGTAAGTCCTGCAAGGTAGCACGCCCCGAGAGCAGTCGTTTCGATTACCTTAGGACGGACAACCGTAGCATTCAAAATGTCCGCTTGGAATTGCATCAAAAAGTTATTCATACTTGCGCCGCCGTCTACGTTAAGACTGTTGATTTTAACGTTAGCGTCGCGTTGCATTGACGATACCAAATCGTACACCTGATAATCTATTGCTTCGAGCGCCGCGCGGATAAAGTGTTCCTTGCTTGTGCCGCGGGTTATTCCCGTAATCGTACCGCGTACTTCCGCATCCCAGTAGGGAGCGCCCAATCCCGTAAACGACGGAACGATATATACGCCGTTGGTATCCTTTACTTTTACAGCGTAGTTTTCCGTTTCTGCCGCCGCCTTTATCATACGCATTTCGTCGCGCAGCCACTGGTTAATTGCTCCGCCTATAAATACACTGCCTTCCAGTACATACGGAGGTTTGCCGCCGTTACAGGAAGCCCCGAGAGTCGTTACAAGCCCGTTAGTGGATTTTACCGCCTTGTCTCCCGTGTTCATCAACAGGAAACAACCCGTTCCGTAAGTATTTTTGACGTCGCCCTCGTTTACGCACAAATGTCCGAACAATGCCGCCTGCTGGTCTCCCACTACACTGCAAATAGGAATTTCACGTCCGATAAAAGTTTCGTCCGTTACGCCGTAGTTATAACCCGAACTGTGCACTTCGGGAAGCATACACTCGGGAATACCGAACAATTTCAATAGTTCCTTATCCCATTGCAAAGTATGTATGTTAAACAACATTGTACGGCAGGCATTAGTGTAATCGGTTGCAAAAATCTTACCGCGCGAAAGTTGCCACATTAGATATGTATCTACCGTTCCGAACAACAGTTCGCCCCTTTCGGCGCGTTCCCTTGCTCCGTCAACGTTATCCAAAATCCACTTTATTTTTGTTGCGGAAAAATATGCGTCCAACACAAGACCCGTTTTGTCGTAAATCATTTCGGACAAGCCCTGAGATTTAAGTTGTTCGCAGTATTCCGCCGTCCTGCGGCATTGCCACACTATTGCGTTATATACCGGCTTACCCGTATGCTTATCCCACACAAACGTCGTTTCGCGCTGATTGGTAATACCTATTGCAGAAATGTCTGCGGCAGAAACGTTTGCTCTTATTAACGCCTCTACTATTACGCCGACCTGACTGCCGTAAATATCGTGCGGGTCGTGTTCTACCCAGCCTGCGTGAGGATAAATCTGCTGAAACTCCTGCTGAGCTTTACCTACAATTTTGCCTTGTTTGTCAAATACTATTGCGCGCGAAGAAGTTGTACCCTGATCTAGCGCTAAAATGTATTTCATATATTTTCTCCTTTCAATGCATAATTCGCATTTCGTAATGCGTAATGCGTAATTAAGGTTGTTTCTATGCGTTTGAAATTATGCCCGCATCAAACGGCTTCGACGTTTTTGGTTGCAATAAAATCTACGCCGCATCCGCCAATATCTGCAACTACAACGTCGCCGATATGTACGGGCGCTTTAAGAGTAACCGTTTTTAAAAGTTCCAAACTGTCAAAAATCAGCCCCTTAGGAATAGCCTCGCGCGTCTTGACGGACACCATAGGAATAGTTCCGCCGTCAACTTTGACAGATCCCGTAACCATACGCTTAGGAGAGGTTATTTCGTTTACGGCATAAGTTACGCCGCGCGGACAGGTATTGCCTTGAACCCTGATATTGCTTTTGTCGGTATCGTCCACCGTAAGTCTGCACCCCATAGGACAGTTAATACAAATCATTTCTCTGCTCATTTGACTTCTCCTTTAATCAAAGTGATTTCAACGGTTTTAGCCTGTTTTAACGTCTGCATTTGCTCTGCCGTCAAGGTAATGTTTTCCATTTCTCCCGGAGCCACAACTGGACGTTTACGTCCGTATATCTTTACTCCGTCGGCAAGCACTGCTAATTCTACTTTTTTAAAGACGTTTGCCACGCGCATTTTAAACGACTGCGGAGCATAATGCTCGTCGCGGTTTAAAACCGTGGGTACACAATACCTTACTCCGTTTGTGCAAGATATTACCGTCTTATCGCGGCAGGGAGCAATTCCGTTGATATAGTCCACTGCACACTTGCCTGCGTTTTCGCTTTCGGCTGAAACAAAGTCTACAAGGTCGTGAACGTGCAGAACGTTTCCGCATTCGAATACGCCGTCCACGTTGGTCATCAGGTTTTCATCCACTACCGCGCCGCCCGTTGTATTTGAAAGCTGAACTTCGGCATTTTTAGCCAGTTCGTTTTCCGGCAAAAGTCCTACGGAAAGCAGCAAAGTGTCGCAAGGAATAAGCCTTTCGGTGGATTTGATAGGCTGCAATTTTTCGTCTACTTGGGCAATTACTACGCCTTCTACGCGGTCTTTACCCTTTATATCAACTACCGTATGCGAAAAATACAGCGGAATATCAAAGTCGTTAAGACACTGAACGATATTACGGTTAAGCCCCGAAGAATACGGCATAAGTTCTACAACTGCAGAAACGTGAGCGCCTTCAAACGTCATACGGCGCGCCATAATAAGGCCTATATCGCCGCTGCCGAGAATTACTACTTCCTTACCCGGAAGATATCCGTCGATATTAACCAACTTTTGGGCAGTACCTGCAGAGAATACGCCTGCGCCGCGCATACCTGCAATATTGATTGCGCCTCTAGGACGTTCGCGGCAGCCGCAGGCAAGTATTATTGCTTTTGCCTGCAACTGAACAAGTCCGTCTTCCGCCGAAACATAGGTTACGACTTTGCTGTTGGAAACGTCTATTACGGTTGCATTAAGTTTGTAGCAAATATTGCGGTTGATAACTTCGGTTATGTAACGCGCGGCATATTCGGGACCTGTCAGTTCTTCCTTAAAGGTGTGCAAACCGAAACCGTTGTGTATACACTGATTGAGTATTCCGCCGAGTTCCGCCTCGCGTTCGAGTATCAAAATGTCGCGTTCGCCTGCGTCATACGCCGCTTTAGCCGCGGCAAGACCTGCCGGACCGCCGCCTACTATTACCAAATTTATATTTCTCATATCAAATTTTCTCCTATCTAAAAGTAAGCATACGCGCTATTTAGTCTTGCCGACTACGACGTTAGTTTCTCCGCCGCGCTTTGTAACGTCAGCCATATCGAGCCCTAGTTCTCTTGCAATGATTTCCATAATACGCGGAGTACAGAAACCTGCCTGACAACGTCCCATACCTGCGCGGGTACGGCGTTTAACTCCGTCCAAATCTTTTGCGCCGACAGGTCTACGGATACTGTCTACGATTTCGCCTTCGGTAACCACTTCGCAACGGCATACGATTTTGCCGTATAACGGATTTTGGTCAATCAACTTTTCGCGTTCGGTATTACTCAACTTAGAAAATTGCGGTATACCCTTGCGTTTTGCTTCAAAATGAGGTTTTTGCTTTAAGCCGAGTTTGTTTGCTACATTCAAAGCCACGTCTACCGCAATTGCAGGAGCGGCGGACAAGCCCGGACTTTCTATTCCCGCAACGTTATAAAAACCTTGTACTTCGCTTTCGCCTACAACAAAGTCGTCCAAGTCAAGATGAGCGCGCAAGCCCGAAAACTGTGTTATTATGTTGCGGCGCGCAAGACTCGGAACAGTCAAACTTGCCTTTGCAAACGCTTCGTTAAGTTCGTCCGCGGTTGTATTTACGTCGTCCTTGTCGTCCACGTCGGTCGCCGTCGGTCCAACAAGAATATTGCCGTGCGTAGTAGGCGTTACAAGCACGCCCTTGCCCATTTTTGTAGGCAACTGAAACATTGTGTGATCTGCAAGATAGCCGCAGGTTTTGTCCATCAAAACATAATCGCCTTTACGCGCCACAATGTTTAATTTGCGCTTACATACCATATTGTTTATGACGTCGGCATACACGCCTGCGGCGTTGATAACGATTTTCGCCCGTTCGGTATAACCGTCGGCGCAGGTTACGGTAAAACCGTCCTTATCCTTTTTGACCGATGTTACTTCCGACAGAAAACGGAATTCTACGCCGTTTACAGCCGCGTTTTCAGCATAGGCGACTGTCATTTCGTAGGGAGATACAATACCGCCCGTAGGCACTACAAGAGCCGCCACGACGTTATCCGAAACGTACGGTTCCAGCTTTTTGACTTCGGCGTTACCTTTAACGATATACATATCTTTAACGCCGTTTTTTAAGCCGCGGTTCAACAATTCCGTCAAGCCGTCAATTTGTTTTTCGTCAAAACACAGCACCATAGAGCCGTTGCGTCTGAACGGAAAATCCAGTTCACGGGACAATTCGTCAAACATAGCGTTTCCCGCCACATTATATTTTGCTTTAAGCGTATCGGGCTTTGCGTCATATCCGCCGTGTACAATACCGCTGTTTGCTTTGCTTGTGCCTACGGAGACGTCGTTACCGCGTTCGAGCACCGTAATATCTGCTTGGTAACGCGCAAGTTCGCGCGCTATTCCGCAACCTATTACTCCGCCGCCGATAATAATTATGTCTTTCATTGAGTACATTTCCCCCATTTAAGTTTTTTTCGAGTTTTTGCATTCTTCAACAAATGCAAATCAACAAATTATACATTGTATATTATAATCTATTAGTCAAACGATTTCAATACGAAAATTCAAAATATTAACGAACCGCCGTATGAAAATTTTTGCTTTACGCAAACGAACTTTACGTTCAATTTAAAAGTTGCGGCAGCAACCGAAACCGATTACTGCCGCTTTAAAGTACAAATTAAGTTAAGACAACAACCGTTGTTTAGATAGGACTGTCTGCCCTAACGTTGTGTAGTTATTATGCGCCGAGTACCCAAGCAGGCTGACCGACAAACGATGTGTTAGCGCAGGCAATAATCGTCATAATAACCGCATTGATGATACCTGCAAGCCAAGCGTTGCCTGTACGGACGTACATTCTTCTTGCAATAACAGTAGCAATAGCTACGCAAGGAATAATGGGGATAGCCGCAATGTAGAACAGGTTTACAGGATAACCGACCGTTTGCGCACCCGTACGGATAAAGTAATCGTTAGATGCCCACAACAGAATGAGTATGCCGATTATATTGAATACAACATTGATAGCAACGGTTGCCCATTCGGGAAGATCCTTGACTCTGTAATTTTGGCTTAATGCAGACGTTATCATATAGAAGATGAAGAAGAAAGGAACATACTTCATCATTGCAGGAACGCGGATTAAGTCAAATACTCTAAGGTCAAATGTCCAGAAACGGAAGTCTACAGTTGCCATACCCCAAATGCCGAACATAATTCCGTAGAACAATGCAAGCAGAATAGCTGCGAGCAACGGAGTTTTAAGAACGTTTTGCCAACTTCTGATTTTAAATCCTTCAAGAGGACGTTCGTCGTATTCGGAAGCTAATTCGCCGTACTTAAAGATATTGATACATCTGTTGACGCCCCAAATGATAAGCGTTACAACAAGTCCGAATACTCCGCAAAGTATTCCCCAAGCGGCAAATCCCGCCACAGTATCGTTAACGATATACTTAGAGGTATCGCCCATCAAAGACATAAGCGTTGTCGCAATCTTCCACGGATCGCCCATTCGTCCGCCGTACATTGAATAAATGTGCGGTAAACTTACAGCCCCGAATACTGCCGTCAATATACCTCCGAGCCAGTAGGAGACGTGTTTGCGAGGACGGGTAAGAAGAACGGGTCCTTCGGTAACTTCGCCTTCGCGTGCCTTTAAGGAAGCGAACAGACGAGTATTAAGCAACATATCGAGTACAGGGAACAAAATTCCAAACAATCCAAGGAAGCCGAGAAGAGAGATTGTCTCTTTGAGCCACCAAGATTGAGAGTTCGGAGAAATATATTTAGCTCCCGTAGGAGTACCGAATGCATTGTAGAAGAAGTCGATTATATGAGCGGCCGACTGAATCGAGAAGTGATTCATCGGGTGCGTTTCGTGAGCTTCGTAAACTACTCTTATCGATTGTTCGCTAGAAGCGAGAGCAACGCCTTTTTGCTGAGTACTTACAAGCGTAGTACGTCTAGGAACATTGTTACTCTTGTACTTAGTAGGTTGAGCGATAAGTTCGCCGTTAGCGTAGATACCGCCGTTAACCGTTGTCCAATCTTCAAGAGTCGCGCTATCTCTGCCGGTAAACGTAACTGCTTGCTTTGATTGCAAGTACATTGTAGAATTGCCGCTAGTTGTCAAATTGTAGTATTGTTTATTCGGACGGAATTTGTCGTTTTCCGTTTGTTGTATATATTCGCCGCCCTTCTTTAAGTACTTGCCTACATAGTTGGTTTCGGTTACAGAGCTCTTATTGATAGGAACATAAGTAGCCTCTTTCAAAGTTGAGTTAAAGAAGAATTCGTCGGAAGAGGCCTTAACTACGCCTGCCGCGATAACGTTACTGCCTATTACGGTAGGTGCATTATTAGCCTGAACAAGACCGGCGGAAATGATACCCATGTGAGTACCTGCTTTAAAGTTAGCGTCAGTTTGAGAACCGGCAGTTACACCGTCATCTTTTAAAGCAGAGGTTGTTGCGCCGCCGCCCATAGAGTGTCCGGATACACCGATTTTTGCCTTATCTACATAAGACAAATTGTACAAATACTTAGCCGCGCCAATGAATGTTTCCGCAGGAAAACTACCCGCGTCCGTATTGTGCCCGTGCATATTGTAGTCAATTGCAAGAACAACAAATCCGCGACGAACCATTTCTATAGCGTTTTGCAGTTGCATTTCACGGTTGTTATAAAGTCCGTGCGTAAATACGATTGCGGGAGCAGGGTTCTCTTTGGTTGCGTTTTTAGGAACGTATAAAAGACCCGACGTTACTTTACCAGATACCGTATAAGACTTTTCAACTGCACCCTCACCGTCATCAACCGGTGTCAATGAAATTTTACCCGAGTTTGTTGCATTGCGCAAATCTTCAACAGATGCCGTCCAACCGTCGGTCTGAACAAGCGAGCTGACCATTGTAGCAAACAGAATAAGCACCAAACAGCAAGCAATCAAAAATACGTTACGCTTGTTTTTGTTTCGCCAAACTTTCAAAAACCAATTGTCTTTTTTGGCAACCGTCTGTTCAGTTTGTTGAACTTCGGCTTGTTGAGTTTCTTGAATTTGATCACTCATGTCAAATTTCTCCTTTATTATTTTTTTATTTATATATCCTTTTCTGCAAAGGACAAAAAATACTGAATTGTAAGCAGACTGTAAATCAGTACCACAATAAACAAACAATCAACACACTAATGCTACAAAATATGTCAATAGATTAAGTTAAATAACCGGTAAAAAATTGTTTAATAATATAGACTATAAAATTAAACAAAATCTACTACTATACGCCTATGATACCTCCCCCCGTCTCGAAATGTCAATATTATTTTATAAAAATAAAATTTTTATTATGGACATTCATTTTTGAAAACGGTTTCCGTACAAAAATAAATACTATTCGACAAAACAACGCGGTAGTTTTATTATTTTTGCCCTACCCGAGCAAGCCGAATACAGACGGACAATTATCACAAAACCACTGCTAACAAAAAAAAGCAACTGCGTTATGCAGTAGCGTAATTCCGTCCAAAACGGCTTTTATCTATTTTTCGATTACTTTTATTGAAATGATTACTAAAATAATTGCACCGAAGTATTTATTAAATGCTGATAAAAATAACTCTAAAATCATTAAAATAATATTTGCCTTTGCAAAAAAGCGGCAAGGAATTTTTTTATGCAAATAACGGCAATAAAAAAGTCCGACTTTGCGCCGAACTCGGTTACGGTTAATCAAATTTAATTTTACTTGTAATTGTTAATCTTTAAAAATACACTTTTGTTTTTTCGCACTGCAACCATATAGCAAACGGAAAACACACCTCTTTATTGCACCGCTTCCGTTGAACAAAAAAAATTGTTTTCGCTTAGGTAAAGGTTTTTGGAAACACCGATACCACAGGTTTAGTTTCACAAAAGAAAATTTGTATTCGCTTAACTGCGGCTCAAAAATCTATGTTGCAAAAGACGACAATATAAAAAGCGCAAAAACAAATTCGTCTTTGCGCTTTAATATCGGTTATCAGTCCAAACCTTCCAAAAGTCTGCGGATTTCTTCAAGCAGTTCTTCGCTGTCCGTATCGTCGGAATTTTTGCGAATCTCTTCTATCTTACGGATAAGCGTACTGTCGTTTTGCGGAATGTAGTACGCACGGGGAGCGGAATAAGTCGTTTCGCCGTTTTCGTCGGTAATAGGTACCTGAATTTCAACGCGGGTAGTAGGTTCTGCGGGCGTCGTAGTCGTTTTCACTTCCGTTGTCGTTTCGACTATTCTTCTTTCTGCATATTCATCGTCGTCATCCTCGTCGGATTCGGGTTCGACTGCTACCGGCTCGGGTTCAACGGGTTCTGCCGCAACCGCGCTTGCCGTACTTGCAGTATGGGCAGGTTCGTAAATGATTTTTTCTACAATCGTTTCGCGCGGAGTTGCGCCTTCTTCCTTGATTTCCTTTACAAGTTGATGCGTTTCGCTTGTTAAACGCTTTAACTTTTCAATTTCGCGCAACAATTCGTCTGCGTTTTCGTCGTTTTTAGCGTTTTGTTCTTCTACGCGGCGTGCTTCCAATTCGGCAATTTGTCTTTTCAATTCTGCCTCACGCGCCTTTGCCTCTTCAAGCGCCTTTTTACGAGCTTCTTCTTCCGCCTTGACTTTGGCTATCGCTTCTTTTTCCGCCTCTTTGCGTGCCTCTTCGTAAGCCTTTTGACGGGCTTCCTCTATTGCCTTTTCGCGCGCGCGGGCGGCTTGCTCTTCGCGGACTTTCAATTCCTGTTCGGCTCTCGCTTCTTTTTCTTCCAACGCTACACGTTCGGCGCGGATTTTTTCAATTTCTTCGGCGCGGCGTTTTGCTTCGGCTTCCGCCTTTTTGCGCGCTTCCTCTTCTGCCTTGACTTTGGCTATCGCTTCCTTTTCCGCTTCCTTGCGGGCTTCTTCGTAAGCCTTTTGACGGGCTTCTTCTATCGCCTTATCGCGGGCGGCTTTTTCCGCCTCGGCTTTTTTCTTGGCGTCTTCTTCCGCTTTTATCTTTGCAAGAACTTCTTTTTCCGCCTCGCGTTTGGCATCCTCGTAAGCCTTTTGACGGGCTTCGGCTATTGCTTTTTCGTGAGCGGCTTTTTCTGCTTCTGCCTTTTTCTTTGCTTCTTCCAAAGACTTAGAATGCGCTTCGCGTTCTGCCTGCTGACTTTCGGTAATGCTTCTTAACCTTTCGATTTCTTTAAGCAACTCGTCGGTATTGTCGTCTTGCTCGACAACTTGTTCTACAACGGTTTCTCTTACGGGCTTTACTATCTTTTTTGCCGCAACGCGTTTGGCTACGGTTTTGGGTTTTGCAGTACGGGGTTTTGACGGCGCCAATACAATTTCGTAAACTCTGCCAAGGTCGACGATCTCGTCAACCATTTCGGCACTTGCCTGTTCGTTTTCTTCCGAACTGATAATCTTGATGCCTTTACCGTGCAAGTAACTGTACAGATATACCAAGTCGCACGACGCTGTTATTACGCATACTGCGTCGATTGCGGGCGCTTTACATACCGCGTCAACTACGTCGATAAAAATACGGCTGTCAAAATCTTTACGTCCGCGGCGTTTAATACGCATAGGACGTTCTACCTTGTAGCCTTTTACTTCGGCGCTTTGGTAAATGCTCTTGTGCTTTCTTTCCTTAGCACCGTACACTTTACCCATAAGTATAGTGCCCATACCTTCGAGTTGAGCCAGTATATTGTCGTAATTCTCGCTGGAAAGTCCAACGTTGTCTACGTCGATGAAAAATGCGATATTTCTGTTACGAAGCATATCAATCTTCCCCCTAATGTTATTATCCCGCAATTGCGCGGAAGTTATTTATAAACCTTAATTTTGATACTTATCAATATATTATTTTACAATATTTACTTCGCTTTGTCTATACTTTCGCTCAAAATAAAACAAATATTGTTGGCAAAGCCCCGCGTCGGAACCGAACAAATCACAGAAAAAACGGGATATGTCGGCGTCCTTATGCCCTTGCTCGAAATAATTGTGATAAACTTTTTTTATCCAAGTGTCAACGGGAAAAACGTCTCCCCGTTTGAGTCCGAACAGCATTATACAATCGGCAACCTTAGGACCTATGCCCTTGAAAGCAAGCAACTGCTTACGGGCTTGTCCGCTGTCCATAAGGTCAAACGCGGACAAATCGAAGTACAGCAGCGCATTTGCCGTTTCATACAGGTATCTGTCTCGGTACCCTGCGCCTATTAAAGTAAACAACTCTACCGAAGCGTTTGCCATAGCGTTTATACTCGGAAAGGCTTTGCCGTAAGGAGTATCCTCTCCCAAAGCATTGCACAAACGCTCTATTATAAGTTGTATGCGCTTTATGTTATTGTTTGCCGAAATAATAAAACTGAATATCATCTCGGTAAGGTCCTGATTTAATATCCGCACCCCTTTACCGAATTCTGCCGCCTGTTTCATAAGCGGAGAAATTGCAGAAATCCGTTTGACCTTGGCGGCGTAGTCTTCGTCCAAATCGAAAAAATGCCAAAAGTATTTGCCGTCGTCCGTTTTGACTACAACGTCGTCTCCGTCATAATAAAGTTCGGCATATTTATCCTGAGAAAAAACCGCGTACGCACCGCTAGGCAAAACTTTGTAGCGGAAAATCTGTCCGCATTCCAGCGTGTCTTGAATATTAAAGTATTCCTTAGGATATTTAAATGCAATAGGTAAATTCATAATTCCTCTCGGGTAAAGTAAAAGCCAAGTAAAACTTGGCTTTCTTCTGTAACGTTTTTATTATTATTGAGCAACGGGATAAACGGAAACTTGACGTCTGGTCTTGTCCTTTGCTTCAAACTTAACAACGCCGTCAACAAGCGCAAACAAAGTATCGTCTTTGCCGATACCTACGTTGTTACCGGGGTGGAAGTGTGTTCCGCGTTGTCTTACAAGGATATTGCCTGCTTTTGCAAATTGTCCGTCGGCACGCTTTGCGCCCAAGCGTTTGCTTGCGCTGTCGCGGCCGTTCTTTGTGCTGCTGGTTCCCTTTTTGTGGGCAAACAATTGCAATTTAATGAACATCATTTTAAATTACCTCCAAATTGATATAGTCGGAATACTCTGTATAGAAATCGTTTATTCCGCACAGCATTGTGTTAAGAATAACGTCGGCGTCGTGCCGTTCCTGCTCGGTAAGAGCCTCCGGCAGAGTAAACCTTAAAGAGCCTGTTCCTTCGTCGACAACGTATTTGACGTTGATTTTAGCAACGGAAAGAAGCCCTAATAATGCCGATTGTATCAATGTAGATAAACCTGCGCACACTATGTCTTCGCCCGACTCGCCGTAGCCCGTATGCCCCGACGCAGTTACTTCGACTATGGAATTGTTAATACGTTTTAACTTAATGTCAGTCATTTTACAAAGCGATGGAAACAATCTTCAACTTAGTGTAAGGCTGTCTGTGTCCTTGACGCTTACGAATGTTCTTTTTAGCTTTGTAGGTAAAGATATTGATTTTCTTTCCCCTGCCGTGTTCTACAACGGTAGCCGTTACTTTGGCTTTACCTGCGTCTTTGCCGACAACCATTTTGTCGCCGTCCGCAGCCAAAACAACTTCTAACTCAACAGTAGAATTAACTTCGGCATTGAGCAATTCGGTTTCAAAAATAAGTCCTTCCGTAACCTTGTATTGCTTTCCGCCTGTTTTAACAATTGCGTACATAGTATTTTTTACCTCCCGTATCAGAGTCTCGCTAAACAAGGGCGGTTGATTGTTCAACGCTTGACAAAATAACCCTTTTTATGCGGCTAGCATATATACTACACTACTTGCAACTTTTTGTCAAATAAATTGCGGCAAAAATAAGGGAATAATTCGTCAAACAAAACAAAGTCCGCATTTCAAACCCGTCATTTAAATTTACGTCTGCGAACGCCTGCTACTATCAGGATAACTACGCAAACTACCGCAATGCTGCCAACAATAATGCAGACAATCACAAGTTTTACGCGGGCTCTTTCGTCCCAAACACTGCCCGAAACTTTTGTCGGATTTTTAGAGTTACAAAACGAAAAACAGAATCCGTCAGTCGAAACGGCGCAATAATTTGCCCCGTCTTTTTCGGTTCGTACATTAGCGTCGATTAAAAACGGCGTATCGTTGCACAATTCTACAACATACGATATCGGATAAGCGGACAGTTGTTTTTGCTCTGCAATATAAACGTGCGGATTGTAAATATCGTTTCGGAATATGTTTACGGGTAAAACGTAACTGATAACCGATTCGGCTTTAAGCGGTATGCGGAATTTGTAAGCGTTAAATCTGTATGTATTTACCGAATCGTAAAACAGTTTGCCGTAATCAATCTTCGACTTTTCACGCAGTATCTTATTTACCAAAGAATAAAAGAATTCAACCCGAACGCCGCCGTCTTCGTAGTATTCTGAATTGCGCGCGTATTGCCCGTCTACAAATTGCTTACAAGATAATTTTTCTTCCGAGTAGCCGCAACTGCTTTCAAACGTATGCCCCGAGCAGTCGCCCAAAACAAAAATATGCAAGCGAAGCGTTGACGGCGCGTTGTTCAGATTCCAACTGTACTTCTCCGCCGATTGCGCAAAAGTCATACCGTTGACGTTTTCGTAAACAAAGCCGCTTTCTTCAACAAAAGACAGACTGATTGTAACACTTTCGCCGTCGGGCATTACTGTATAAAGAGTGCCGCTTATACTTTCGTCTAAAAACGGAGAATCAACCGTATCGAAGGTAAAAACGTTATCCGATAAGAAAATGCTGTCGCCATACCATACCGAACCGTCTACATTTTGTCCGTTTACATTTATTTCTATCTTGGGAGTATCAAATGCCGAAGAAATAAACGGTACAATAAATTCCGCTTCGCCTTTATCCGAAGAGACGCGGTATTCCGATTCGGTTATACCGACCCCCTGCGACAGCAAACCGCTGTCCGTAATATCAAACGTTACACTGCCGCTCTTTATAACTTCCGAATCATTGCAATACAATCCGAAAGCAGGAATATTCTGTTCAAAAGATTGCGCTTGCGAAATCTGACAAGGCAAGATACATTGAACAACCAAAAAGCAAAGTATTAACAATATAATTATCCGTTTCATTTTTTCAAATCTCCGTACCGTCAACTATATTAAATATAGTCTTTTTTCTTTTACGAGCGTATTTACAAGCATTGTATGCGCCGCCGCACCGCAGCAAAACTCCCGCAACAATAAAATCAACCGCGTCTACCAGAAGTTTGTTGGTTTCTACTATCGAATAACGTTTGGGAACGTATCTTTCCAAAAGATAAACGCTGTCGTCAAAGCACTGCGGCAAAACAAAAGCATTGTCGGAATGCTCGGCGGCTTGGGGAATATACGAAAGCACCATTGTATTGGTTATTTGCGGATAAGCGGTTTTGAGTTCCGCCACCGCTTTACTGCAATAAACGTCGAAGTCTCCGCGAAAGCCGGAATAAAACTGCGTAACTCCCTCATTCTCGATCAGGTCAATCAAAATTTGCTGCAGTTTCTCACTGTACTGCTCAACATTCATATTACGGTGTCCGAAAAATGCGCAAGATTTCATATTTTTACCAGTCTATGTATATTATTTCAAAAAATATAGAAATAATTTATCAACGATTGTCGTTTGAGGGGTACGAACATTCTATCATAATCACGACAATGTATAACTAATGATTGTCTAATACCACAAAAAAAAGAGATTATGACAAAATGGCTATATCTTCAGCACTGCAAGACAGATTTATAGAACTTACATCTGATTTGGAAACCAAAAAGAAAACAGATATTGCGTCTATCATAGGTATAACTTATGCCACGTTTAGTAAAATTTACAACTACGGCATAGTTCCTACTGTTCCTATCCTTATGCGCATCGCAGATTATTTCGATATTTCGGTTGAGTATTTAATAGGCAATACTGACATAGACGCCTTTGTTAAATCGCCTAATCCTGCAACATTTCATCAACGATTATACGATTTAAGAATGGAGCGTAAAATTTTAACGGTTTACCAATTAGCAGAAACCATCCATATCCATAGAAACAATATTGCCCAATGGTATAAAAACAATTCTATTCCCTTAATAGGAGAAGTCGAATTGATTGCAGACCACTTTGGCGTATCAATCGATTACTTGCTAGGCAGAACTGATGACAGAGAGCCTTACAAATAGTTTTTATTACTAAGGTCTACTTGGGCAAATACAAATTGCCTGAATTAAATTTATAATTGAAGGTTTTACTTTATGTCTCTGTCTAAAGAATTTCAAGAAAGATTTATAGAACTTGCCGATAATATCGAAGAAACAGGCAAATCCCAAAGAGCGAAAATAATAGGTATAAGCAATACCACCTATTCTAACGCTTACAATTACGGCATTGTTCCCAAAACCTCGTCGTTAATGCGCATTGCAGACTATTTCAATATTTCTGTAGAATACCTAATTGCCAACACTGATGATGAGCATTTTGAAAAATCGGCACATCCAAAACAATTTAAAGAGCGGTTGTTAGAATTACAAAAAGCAAATAACATATCCACTGTTTATGAACTTTCGCAAGAACTTCACATACACCGCAATAACATCGCTCAATGGAATCATTTGGATTGTATACCCTTAATCAATGACTTAATGATTATTGCAGACCACTTTGACATATCAATCGATTACTTACTAGGCAGAACTGATGACAGAACGCCTTACAAATAAAAATTGCAAAGAATGACAAACGCCGTTTGATTTCAAGCGGCGTTTTATTATACAAAAAGTGCCGCCCCTTGCGAGACGGCACTGTAGAATACCGCTCGCACGTTGCAACACGTTATCAATTTCTGTTAGGAAACCCGATTAGCGATTGGTAAAACTACCAAATATTAGGGTTTCGCAAAAAGGGTATAATATACCCCTAGTATTGAAATTGATATTTAAAACGTGTTGCTAAATTAGTATAACACAGACGTACTTTAATTTCAATGGTTTTTTTATAATAGAAAAATAAAGTGCCGTCCCCTTGCGAGACGGCACTGTAGAATATACCGTTCATCGCTTAGTCGCCAAACTAAAACCAAATTTCCCAACGAGAAAATTAGTACGATTACCAAGTATAGTTCTACCAATAACTATACTCGTTGAGGTAATTTTTATTCGGTTTTAGTTTGGCTTATTTATTTTAGCAAAAACTATTATCTATGTCAACAGCAAAACGCATTTTGGAATTTGACAACAATTTTGCTTTAATATACAAACAAAAAGCGCAAGTATGAACTATATCAAATTTTACAAAATACGCAGTTTAATGTATTAAATCAAATTGCGAATAATTGTCGGCAATCAAGAGCATACTATCACTAACAAACTTTAGAGGTAATTACTATGACAAAATCAAGACAAATCAATCACGAGTACTATGCCAATTACGAAACCTGCCGCAACCGTTTATTCGACGAATACGACCCCGACGAACTTCAAATAGAAGACGAACACTTAAGTTACAAGGAGGCATTCGAGCAGGACGATGACTAAACAAAAAAACAACGCCACAGAACAGGAACAAACAAAACAGAAAACAGAACCCACAACGGAAAACAACTGCGACGTTGAAAAGACGCGTCAGGATATTTCCGATTTGTACAAAAACGTTACAATGGCGCAAAACAGCATAAAAACGCTTTTGCCCTATGTAGAAAAACAGGAAATAACAAAAATACTGCACAAGCAGGTAGAACAGTACGACCACTATATCGAACAGATAGGCACGCTGGGCGAAAATCTCAATTTTGACCCCACGCCTGCGCCCAAAATGTTTATTGCTATGGCGAATATGGGCATACGCGCCAAAATGATGACGGACAAGAGCATTACTCACGTTGCAAAAATAATGCTTCAAGGCACACTGAACGGAATAATAGATTTGTACCGTATGATGCGCGAAAACGAAAGCGTACACCCCGACGTAGCGTTGCTTGAAAAACAAGTTCTGCGTTACGAAGAAGGCTGTTTTGAATCGATGAAATCGCTTTTATAAATCTACTTGACTAAAATATAACAGCCCTGCCGATTTCGGCAGGGCTATAAAATTACAAATTTTCAACTTATTACAGTCAGCGGTATATTAAATTACTGCAATTTTCCGTATCAATCACACTACTTCAAACTCAACTTCAATATCGTCAACGTACAGCGTTCCTTTACCCTTTTTACCGACAGTTTTAACGTAAGTACCGAACATACCTCCCTGAAGCGCGATAACGTCTTCGCCGATAATTTCTATTGCTCCTTCCGCGCGTAATTTTACCGCTTTGTTTACATAGGAACAAACGTTACCGTTTTGGTCGCGCGCTACTATCGATACTTCCGCCACGTCGTAACTGTTTGTTTCGCGCAACGTCGTCGATGACGGAGTAACGTCAAGCGAATACCCGTAAAAACTGCCTACCGTTTTTTGCGCTACTAACTTGCCGTCTTTGTACGCTTCGATTACCAGTTCGTTTGCCTTTCCACCCCAGTTGTTGTCGTACTTGCCGTACAGTTCCATTACTTTGTTCATAGACAGTTTTTGAGATACCATAACCTGCGCTATTGCCAACTTGTACTTAGACGGCAGAAAGTTAAACCCGTACTTGCGTACGGCGGCAAGACAGCGTTTTGTTTTGTCTGAGTTACGCTTACTGAAACCCTCTTCCGTTATAAGCCTGTCGCCGATAAGGTCGTCAATTAAAATAGGCGCATTGGGCAAATTTTTGTAAGGCGAATTAGCGTGAGTAAAATCGCGTATGTATTGCCCGCCCTTGTATACCTTGATTGTATCGGCATTTGTAAGTATGTACATATCCCCCACAACGCCCTCGGGATAGTCGCCTATATCTGCGGTAAAGCACGCTTCTAAATAGGGAACATAGTTGCCGATTGCCGAGAATACTCCGCTTGCCCATTTGGGATTGCGGAACATATCCAAAACGCCGTGATAGCAGATTCTGTCGCCGCTGCCGAAATCCTTGTGCGTGTTGTAGTCGAACATACACCACCCGAAACATCCGCAGGTTTTATCTGCGCCGAACACGTCGTCAAGCATTTTGGCGTATTTTAGCGTGTGAATTAACCTGTGCGGAGAATCGTCAAAGGACTTTGTAGGGAACATATGTCCGTTATATTCCGTTACAAGATACGGCGCGTTTTTAGGGCAGATACCGCGCCTGTCGCTTGCGCCGTCTCTGTTAAAATCGTTATAAGTGTAAACGTCTTCGAGCAGATAAGAATTGCGTATATATCTTACCCCGCCCGTCTGACGGGTAGTATCCAGACTTCGCGCTACCGCATTTGTTTTAGTATACAGTTCGTTGTCGTCCTGCGATTCGTTAATGCGCACGCCCCACAAAATAACAGACGGATGATTGCGGTACTGAGTAACCATTTCGCGCACGTTTTCTACGGTCTGCGCTTTCCAGTCGTCGTCTCCTATATGCTGCCAACCGGGAATTTCGGTAAAGACAAGCAAACCCAAACGGTCGCACTCGTCTACAAAATAATGCGACTGCGGATAGTGAGACGTCCGCACGGCGTTTACGCAGAGTTTGTTTTTGAGTATTTGCGCGTCCTGCCGCTGCATACTTTCCGGCATTGCGTAGCCTACATAGGGATAACTTTGATGACGGTTAAGCCCTACAATTTTTACTTTACTGCCGTTAAGGTAAAAACCGTCTTGCTTAAACTCTGCCTTGCGCACGCCGAACGTAGTTTTGTATTCTTCGCCGTCGGACACAAGTTTTAATGTGTACAATTTGGGATTATTCAAATCCCACAACTGCAATTTTGCAGGCAAATTCAGCGTGATATTCGGCGCGTTTGCAGTGTAGCAACAGGAATACGCAACGCTGTCGCCGTCGGATATTTCCGCGCGCAGTTGACATTCGGCGTAAAAATTGCCGAAAGCAATTTCGACTTCTACAGGCTTGTCTGGATACGCCTTTACAAAAGCGTCGGCAACGTAAACGCCGTTATACTCCTGCAAATAGACGTCGCGGTAGATTCCGCCGTAGGTTAAATAGTCGATTACAAAACCGAAAGGCGGCTGATTTAGACTTTCGCGGCTATCGACTTTTACTACTACCTGATTGTCGCCGTCCTTTATATAGCCGCTTATATCCGCAGTAAAAGCCGTATATCCGCACTTGTGAGACACTGCAAGTTTGCCGTTTACATACACTTCGGCATAATGCGCTACCGCTTCGAAGGTAAGCAAATACGTTTTGCCGACTGTATTTTGCAAATGCAGATTGCGTTTGTAACCCGACACAAACTGATAAATACTTTCGTCAAAATTGTTAAACGGAGTAACGACGTTTGTATGCGGCACGCGCACGCTTTCGCCGGTAATACTTCCGAATATATCATCAGTCCAACTTTTAAAATACTGCCAACCGTCATTGAGATAAGTTTTCATATTTCGCCCTTGTAAATTATATTAGTTAAAGTATATCTTTGTCCGACGCAAATGTCAATGCCAAATACAAAAAACAGACGGTATTTACCGACGGCAATAACGTTTTAACGGCAGAGACGTTTATACAAACCGACAAATTTTTTGTGTATCAGCATCTGTATTTTGCAAGCAAGCATACGGTTTGGCGAAATGCGCTTTACGTTACCGAAACAGACTGTCGGCATTTTCTTGCGAACAGTTAAATTATTTTAAATAAAAAAAACTGTTCCGATTAACGGAACAGTAAAAAACTTATTTGCTTTTTGTTTCTGTTTCGGTCGATTGCCTGTTAAGCAATGCCTTATTCAGGACGTTTACGCACATTGAAACGCTTTCGGCATCAATTATTCCGCAAAGCAGTTGCGCAAGTTTTTGGCGCTTTTCTTCTTCCGAAATATCTTCGGAATAAATTTTAAGCGCGTTTGCCGACACTAATTTTACCTCGGAAATAAAGTCCTGCAAGGTAAGCGTTTTGTCTAACAACTGCTTACGCGCGTTGCCGTAATACAGCAACTGAGTATAAAACATTCCGAACACGTCGTCCTTTAAAAGGCTGTTGAGACTTTTGCCCGACATAGACGAAACCAACTTGAAAAGCGCAGTTGAAAGCGCCCCTATGGTAGCCGAATTAACTGCAAGATTTGCCGCGATTTTAAAATCGAAGTATCTTATGCCTTTAATGCCGAACACGTCTAAAACGGCAAATGCCGCCCCGAAAATAAAGGGCAGCACCACTGCAAAATCGAATTTGTGCTGTATATCCACCTTTACTTTGTTTACAAACAGTTTTTTTGTTACCTGCGTTAATAAGCAGGTTGCTACCGCGTATAATACAAAAAACGCGTTGTCGCCCTCTTTCAATAAATTAAAAAGCGACTCGATAAAAATTTCAAAATCCATAACTCCGTATTTCTCCTTATTTGATTTGATAAAGAAACACAGTCCCCTAGATTTCTTTGCGCAAAATCAACCGTCCCCGCGATTGATTTTACAGTACCGCAAATTACAGACTTTAACAAAGCCGTCAATTACGGTACAGTTAAATTGTACCACACAAAACGATAATTGCAAGTTTTTGTCTCA
>Ga0137307_100533_pt1 | contig 48595 bp, 34 predicted proteins | sample NAcewD2O_March_2_FD_97180 | JGI IMG/M metagenome (GOLD analysis project Ga0137307, IMG submission 97180) | Mouse cecal microbial communities from Vienna, Austria - N-Acetylglucosamine amended D2O_March | ecosystem: Host-associated > Mammals > Digestive system > Large intestine > Cecum | place... | reverse complement strand
TCAAACACAAAACTTTCTCCTAATCTTGTCTTTTTATTTTCTTAATCTCTATAACCCCTTCTATAATGTATAACGAATGAACAGAGAAAAAAAACAACTTTTTCAAATTTTTTTCATTTTTTCTGTTTACTATTTTTTCTTTCTATTTAGAAAAGCAGACTATATGCTGTTTTCCTATAATTTATGAAATAGAAATGAATCATGCAATTAAAATTTGCATATGCTATAATGCCTTTAATCAAAAAGAGATGCAAAAGTTCCATGTGAACAAAGAATGAAATCCCCGAACCGTGTGCCAGCACAGTTCGGGGATTCTTCTTTACTTTTTTGGCGGCAAGCCACACTAGTACAACGAATAATAAATAACTAGCCATATCACTTGTCTGATTTTCCAGCTACTGCGTTAGATTTTCTAGCCGTAGCCACCGCTACGCCGTCGAAAATCTGCCTTGTATCTGAAAAATCATCCTGCGCGATATAGCCAGATACTTATTATTCGTTGTACTAGTACAGCATTGCGTAATTAACGGTGAATAATGCACCATTATATACGCAATACTGTACTAGCCGCAACGTCGATTAAAAAGGAGGCTGCCTATTTTTACATCTAAGAAAAATATTTATATCTTTATCTTTGGTATCCATTACTATCTACTCTTCCAGTTCTCCCAGGATCTGCAGCGGCTCTTTTGCCAGCATCTGCCGCATGACCCCGAAGCCGATCAGCACTGCGGCCAGGAGCATCCCGATTCCCGATGCAGCAGCCATTTCTGCGCCTGGCTTCTGCTCCGCCGCGGAGAGATCGACTTCTTCCATATCCGCCTGGGCGATCACCGCATTGCTGAACGTATTGTCAAATTCCGTGGTCTCTTCCGTTGCCTTCACCGCCCGGTCCGTAGCCATCCAGCCTGCCGCGCTCCCTGCCGCGGTGCCTAAGACCGCTAGCAGGAAAAATCCGGTCAGAATGGAAACAGCGCACTGTCGTTTCGTCCTCCCCAGCAGCCGTTCTACTGCGATCCGCTGCCGCTGGCCCGTGATGAACAGGTTGGCAAAGAAGCAGAGGATCATCACCGCCAATACACATCCGCATGCCAGAAAGATCACAGCCATCAACTTCCTGCTCTCGATTCCGTTTTTCAGGCTGCTGTATCCGTTATCATAGAACCGGATCTCCAGCCCTTCCACGCCCTGCTTCTCCCATGCGGCCATGAAATCCTCGATCGTTCCGTTGGGAATCTCAAAGGAGGTATTGCCGCCGGTCATATACCACATTCCTGCGATATTATCCGCCCAGGCATTTTCAGGGACGGCATTCCAGGGAATGATCACCTGATTGATACACAATTCATATCCATTTGTTGTGGCCGACGTGGTGGTATAGATCCCAACGATCTCATACTCCTGCTCATGGAATATCGGATATGCCTTTCCTTCGGCGTTTAAAATGGAAACCACCCACATCGCATTTTCCTGCGTTGGGGAATAATCTGCGCAATAGAGCGGAAGCGTGAGCTTGTCTCCGGCTTCCTTTCGCAAAAGCGTGGCCAGACTGGAAGAAATCAGGCAGACCGGCTTTCCTTCTGCGTACTCCTCCTCTGTAATATCCCTTCCTTTTGAAATCTGCGCGTCTTTCCAATAGAAGGGCATCAAAAGCTCTGTCTTGTCCATAGGCATCACGGGAACCGTATAAAACAGATAATCCCGTGTTTTTGCCATTTCCAGCCAGCGTTTTCCCCGCTCCGTCTCGTAAAAATCTTCTGTTACAATATCAATGTCATGCTCCTCTTCCGCTTCTGCCACAGCATCATAGACCCGTTCGCCCTCCATGGTATACTGATACGAGGCCACACTGTTTTCCGGGAAAAATTCCGGTACATAATCCTCCAGGGCAATGTGTTCCACTTTTGACCCATGAACCCAGCCGGCATAGTTAAGCATCATGATATATGTCGTTCCTGCCTCAAAGCTCCTGGCTTCCTCCATATAGTGGTCGCAGATGTAAAAAATATCTCCCTCTTTCAGTTCAAATTCATCGCCTGAAAGAACCTTTTCCGCACGCATGGGAAATGACTCATCTGCCGTCCCCGACTCTATGGGTGTCGCCTCTACGATGATAAACATGTAAGGCATAGCTCCCGCCTTCTGATCCACCAGCGCTCCAAGATTGGGTCTCTGCTTCGCTTCCAGAATATAGCCGGCCCCTTCAAAATCCATGACCGAATTGGGAATCCGTTCCCCTTGTCTTCCCCATTTCGTATAATAATACCCGGTTTCCGCATCCCAATGCTTCGCAGTCTCTACATGGTCTATCTTCTGCTCCACCGTCCCCACTGTCATGAAGATATTCTCAAATTCCTCCAGCATATTCCGGTTGATCTCCCAAAGATTTCCTCCCAGCACCAGCAGAAATGCCGAAACTCCGGCCAGCAGAAGGAACAGGATGCTTTTTAAGGGACTCCGGAGTATCTGTTTCATACTATAGTAAACTGTCATCCTAAACCATCCTTCCGTCCTTCATTTTCATGCACACATCCGCCTGCCGTGCGACCTCCGGATTATGGGTCACTACGATCACCAGGTAATCTCTTTCATGTGCCAGCATTTTGAGAAGTTCTACAATGTGCTCTTCATTTTCTGAATCCAGGTTTCCCGTCGGTTCATCCGCAAGCAGGATCCGTCCCTGGGCCGCCATGGCCCGGGCGATGGCCACCCGCTGCTGCTCCCCGCCGCTCATCATTTTCGGATACTGGTGGAAGATCTTCTTCCCCAGTCCCACCTCCTGCAGGCATTCTTCCGCCTGTTCCCGTGCTTCCCGCCGTGAGATTCCCTGAAGCTCCATGGGATACATGACATTTTCCACCGCATTCAAAAGGGGAAACAAGTGAAATGCCTGATAGACCACGGAAATCTGTTTTCTCCGGTAAGCATCCCGGTCCATCTCCAGAAGGTTTTCCCCTTCTACCAGTATCTTGCCGGATTCCGGGCAGTCCAGACCGGCAAGAAGGGAAAGGAAGGTGCTCTTTCCGGAGCCGGATTCACCTGTAATGGCATACATGTTCCCGGCTTCGAAGGAACAGCTCACCTCCTTCACCGCCTTGATCTTCTGATATTTATTCTGATAAGAATAACTCACATTTTCTACTCTGATTTTTTCCATTTACGTCCCTCTCAATCATATAGGATCCATCTGCCGCCACCCGTGTGCGCAGCAGATCGATCGCCGAACCCTTCCTTCATGAACCATCTGACACCTTTTACTGATGTGTCAGCACAGCCGCAATACTCATTCTTCCAAACATCCACAAGGCTGCCGCCGCTCCCAGCGTATAGCAGCACAAAAAGATACCCCAGACCATCCACGCCGTCAAAATGTCCGCGGTTCCGAATATAGCTCCGATCGCCGTACCCACTGCGCCCCCGCATGCCGCCAGCAGCATATGCTCCGCAAAGAATACCAGGGTGCTGCGTCTTTTGCTTGTTCCCAGTGCACGCATGATGGCGTATTCGCCCTTCCTGCCCTGGAGCAGCAGATGGGGCACGATATACCCTGAGAGCACAACGATCAGCAATACAAAGGGCAGAAATCCTTCCAGCAGGGAAATGCTTTTTTCCAGCCCCAGAGACGCCTGGATGAACACATCGTCCTCCATCCGCAGCGCAGAGCCCGCATAATTCTCGTTAGATCCCGGAACCACGGAAGTCAGTCCCGGCTCTCTCAGGTCCTGCTTCAATTCGTTGAGCTTCATCGGCTCCTTCACGGTAAATCTCAGAGAGGAGGCAAAATAGACCTTGTCATTTTCTTCATAGATCTGCCGTACCGCCCCCAGAGGAAGCATGACCTCCGCCGCCATAGATTCCTCTGCTTCCGTATCATCGATCACCCCGACGATCTCCATTTCCAAAGGCTTCAGCCCTTCCCGCTCCAGCCCCAGGCCGATGGCCGCCCGGATGTAATGCTCCAGAGAACAGGACAGCCGGTCTCCCGGCTCCAGGTTATGTCCCTGCAGAAATGTAGTTCCCGCGATACACACATCGCTGCTCTCCTGAAATTTCTCCCAGTTCCATCCATCCGCCCAGGTCAGATCCTTCTCACAGTCCTTATAGACTGATTCCAGATCGTTGATGCCCAGGATCTGAAACTCGTCTTCCCAGGGAATGTCTCCTGCACCGCCGACAGGATCCTGGTCTGCCTGTGCCGGCTCCTCTGCCCCGGCTCTTTCGGCTGCCTGCGACGGCTCCTCTGTCCCGGCTCCATCGGCTACCTGTGCCAGCTCCTCTGCCCCGGCTCTTTCGGCTGCCTGCAACGGCTCCTCTGCCCGCATGGCCTCCTCCATATCGCCGCCTTCAGCCTGCGCCATATGCCCGACCAGCTCCGCAGTTTCCCGGATCTTCCAGATATATGGGGACCCATAGACCATGTCCAGCACCTCCTGCCGGATAAACAATCCACTGTTCAGGTTTCCCGCCCCGTTCATCACCACGGCCCGCACGGGGATCGCCTCCGGCAGTTCCTCAAACTGCTGTCTTGCGCTGACCAGATTTCCCAGATAAAATATCAGCACCGCCACCGTCATCATACTGATCACCCCATTCAGAATGCTCTTGAAACGATGCCGCCGGATATTAGCCCCTATGGAATAAATCCCCTGGAACACGGCCCTTCTGTTCTTCCGGACTTCTTTTTTCACCTTCTCATCCTCCTCCCTGCTGCAGACTATCCGTGTCCGCGGTTCCTTCGTTTCCTGGTCCTGCTCCACCTTGCATACCGCAGTGTAGGAAACGCCGTCCAACGTAAACTCCGGATACCTTCCCGGATGAACCATCCGGAACTTCCTCTGCCCCTCTTTTGCCCATTTCTGCAGTTCCTCCTCGAGCCGTCCCGCCGTATTCACCGTCCGGTCTGTATAAAAGGAAAACTGCCGCTGCCGTTCCTCTTCCGCCACCTGTTTGTAATCGTCCACGATCCTCGCGAATACGCTTCCGCTTCCCGCCATATGCTCCATCCGGTCCAGGTAGCCATCCACGTCGATAACTTCTGACTTTTCTTTCCGGATATTGGCGCAGACTTCCACCGCCGCCTGGATCTGCTTCTGCTGCCGCAGGAGAACTTCCTGCTGTTTTGCGGCGGCCTCTTTCAATGGCAGCTTTCCTTCCAGCACCAGTCCGATCTCCTTTATCGGCATGTCCAGCATACGGAGCATTTTGATCAGCTTCAGCCTGCGCAGATCCTCCCTGGAATAATCCCGGTAGGCATTGCCGGTGTCCCTGGCCGGTTCTAACAGACCCTGCCGCTCATAGTAGCGGATGTTCTGTCTGGTGATCCCGGTCAGCTCTTCAATCTGTTTTGTGTTCAAGCATACACCCCCTGTATCCTTTCGGTAAAATCCTGCTTTTTGCTCCGCGGTCCACATTCCTGCAAAAGCAGCTACGGTCACGTTCCCGGATTTCCAAAATCATATACGATTTCCAACTTTACGTGCTTATTTTAAAGTATATAGCAGGTATACAGTCAAGGATTTTATGAAAAATTCTCTGTTTTATTGTTACTATAAGCATCTACAACAAATTTCAGCGTCCGTATGGACAGCGACATCAAAAAACAGAGTGAAAGCTTGTTCAATGAATTAGGTATGAACCTTACCACCGCTATCAATGTATTCCTGCGCCAGTCTCTCCGCGTCGGCGGCTTCCCTTTTGACGTGAAGCTGGAACAGCCCAACAGGGAAACCGTTGCAGCTATGCTGGAAGCGGAACGCATTGCACATGATCCGAATGTGAAGCATTATTCTGATGTGGAAGAAGCCCTCCGGGAGCTAAAAAGATGAAGCTTTTTTAAATGCCTATCGGAAGGCCGCATAAACACAGCGATTATAGCATGGAATAATAATTGAGCTTCACGGATTAAGGATAATGATATTCCGGCTGACATGGTAAGACGGGTTTCCTCTCTCTGCTTTTTCATTTCCTTGCGTAAAGCCTGCCGCCGGCTGGTTTTCCACATTCGGTAAAGTATACTCACGGCCGATAAAAATGACTGTGGGTATCTCACCAGCCACAGCCGCAAAGCGGCATGTTTCCTTACGCGGCTGTGGGCGTCATATTATACTGTACGGCAGATTTATCTGGCGCGCAGTATAATAATAAAAGCCACAGATCTCTGATTTTAGAAATCTGTGGCTTTAAAACCTCTTATTCTTTTCTATATCTTACGTTAGCTTTCCCTGCGGACGCGGCAAGTCTGCTGAAATTGTAATTCTCGGCAATTCTATAATTACTACAGTACCGATGCCTGTTTCTCCTTTCATTCCATTACCGTTTCCAGTGGAAGTGATCCATTCTTATACCAATATCGGCTTTTTTCCTTCAATGATAGCTTTTACCTCTTCAATACTCTTATCTGCCGCAAAAGCAATCTGCTCTAACGAAAAGCCCTTCTCATACATACTTTTTATAATTTTTGCTTCTCCCCTGGCTTCTCCCCTGGCTTCTCCTTTTTCAAAAATACCTTGGCTTAAGTTGCACAATTCTGACACCTCGCTTTCCAATTCCTTTGTCATCCTTATATGAAAATCTTCCTGCAGGATCCTCTTTTTTTCTTCGGGTTCTTTCACCGGAGAAAGCAGAATATCCAATAATTTTAATAAACCTGTATATTTATCATCCCCGGAACGCCCAAGGCAGATCATGATCACAGTAAGCAGGTCATAATTTTCCCTTTTCTCTACGGCATCTCCGACCAGATTCTCTTCCCGGAGCACATATCTGTTGATCGTATTTTCCCTGTACTTTGGAGGGCTGGCACAGATCCAGATTGAATAGACCTTTTTAATTTTTTGATACTGAGTATCCGTAAATTCTACTCCATACTGTGAGGAGATCATCCGGCTGCAGTAGTAAATTCCCCGCTTAACGATCGGATATCCGGGATAAAAATCCTTTTGGGCTTCTACGTTAATGATCAGGCTTACAATTTCCCCTGATTGTGGGGCAATCCCATAGAACCGGATGTCATAAGTAACGGTTCCTTCTTTTATCGTACTATCCTCGTTTTTAGCGCCTTTGACCTGTTCGCCCCTGCTTTCAGCCTCTTCGTCTGGATTTACCGCGGCTTTGGCAATCTGCGGATTGCCTTCAATATATTTTTCCGCGATCACATCCACATCAAAATCCCTGTATTCCTCCAGGCAGCTTTTCATGATCCACGCAAGGATAACTTTATTAGCAAGCAGCCGTTTGCATGCCGCGTCATAAGCCGCGTTATCTCCGGCAGCGGTAATATTTTTCGCAAGTGTATTTTCAACTACCATCTATCGTATCCTTCCAACTGAGCGGTCTGTAGTCCATATACTGACTATAGCAAAAATAACGGTTGCAGACAATGCTAAATAGAATCATCATCCATATAAAACAGTCTATGCCATACGGGATAAAATGTCAATCGAAATAGCCGGGCAGAGTGTGAACTTTTGGCCAGATGCCTGCAACCGCTATTTTACTGGCCGGATGCCTTGCAGCAGGGTGCAAGGCACCGTGAATAGTAACGACACATCGTTACAATACGGCCTGGCCAGCCGCGGATTGTAACGACATCTGCCATTTAAAATTACCTTCGGCAATGGGCAGATGTTTTGTCCAGGTCAAACCCGGAACAATCCACCCCATACTTTTCCGCCATCACATAGGCAGCGCAGAATACCTGGGGGACTGCCTCCGCGCGGCTGTACGTGCCGTCACGGGAATCCATGGCAGCACAGGCCAGTTCCCGGTTGATGGCATGGAAGGTCACTTCCCCGCTCATGCCATTCCGGACAAAAATGGTCCTCTGCATGGGGATATACTGGGCCTGCACATTTTCCGGCAGGTTATCCGCAATGCTGACCTTTGTTTCCGTATCCTTTAACAGGGCGCCCATCAGCGTCTGGATGGGCTTTGGCTCCGGCGGTTTCGTGCGGATCTGGCTGATGTCATAGGCTTTGGTGATCACATACCCCTGCCGGATTTCCGGGTTTGGGCGTACAATAATAGAAGATTCGCGGCTTTCTGCGGTTTGCACTGTGCCATGAAATTGAGGTACAGAAATATTTCCAGCTGTGCGGTTGGATGCTCTTTGAGCATCCAACCCTTTTAGTTTTTATCAGATGGTCGTATCATAGTATGCCATCATTCTCTGACATGCTTCTTTTAGCGAAACCTCCTGTTTCCATCCAAGAGAGCGTATTTTTTTTGAGCAGCCGCACACCACTGACACTGCCTGAGTAACTGCCGGATCTTTTCTTCTGGTTTCCATATTGTAGCTAATTTTAATTTTTCTGTCCGTTACACAGGAAGCCATGAGCCGGGCCAGCTCCAGTACGGAGGCTTCGCAATTTTCCGAGCACAGATTATAGGCTTTCCCGGATTCTCCGTCTAATAACACTGTCAGCATGCCGGTAACCGCATCTGTAATATACAGAAATGTCCTGCGCGGAGAGCCGTCTCCCTTTAATATGATTTCATTTCTTTTCAATATCTGTGATATAAAATCAATATGCAGCCGTCCATCATCCAGTGCAATCCCTCCGGCCAGAATCTGTGAAGGCCTGACTATTTTGCATATCATATTTTTATGAGAATAGCAGGCACATAAAGTTTCTGCTCCTCTTTTCGCACATGCGTATACATTATGTATGTTTAAAGGATCGATCCCTCCCATATCATCCTCTGTAAATCTTTCACAGCCGGGGATATCACCGTAAATATCAATGCTGGAGAGCAACAGAAATTCCGCACCTTTCTTTTCAGCAAACTGCAGCATATTTCTGCATCCTGTTACATTTGTGTCAAATGTAGCCGCCGGGTCTTCATATCTGTTCAATGCACCTGACGGGCTTGCCGCATGAAAGATATAGTCCACATTTCCGTCATATTGTACCGGTATGCGGACATCCTGCAAAAATAATTCAAAATCATCCCTTCCTATGTATTCTGAGAACCTCTGATATGCCCGCTCTCTGCTGCGGCACATCGAAATAACTCTGATTCCTTCCTGATACAGGTCATTCCTCCTTAAAAGACCATGTACGATATATTGAGGAACATATCCATTCGCACCGGATATCCATATCGTTTTCCCTTTTAATTTTGACCAGTTTATATTAGAGCGGGCAATAGTTTCCGCATCTTCCGCCAATATTTTTTCAGCTGTTTTCATAATACCCCTCCTCCTGTTTCACGAACAATGGATAAAGAGCCTGTACGATCGCTAAATCCTCTGGAAACGTGACTTTAACGCAATATCTGTCTCCAAGCACCATCCCGCACTCTACACCGATATTAAGCACCAGCTCGCTGTCTTCATTGACTTCTATCCTTTCTTCATCTTCCATATACGCTCTGTGAGCCTGTTTCAATATATTATACCGGAAGATTTGCGGCCCCTGCTGAATGAACAGTTTCTTTTTCTGCAGGGTACGGTTTACATTTTTCCCATCGTTGCTGAAAGTGATCGCATCTGTTGCCTTTATTACTGTAATGCAAGCATCCCATTTTTCCAGTGACGCATAGAGCTTGTCCATTGTAACCTGGGAAACAAATGGACATACTGCAGTCATAATGATGACGGTATCTCTCGGTTTCGCCGGAAGGATCATCAGGCCATTGTACACAGACTGATATCTTTCATTTCCTGATTCAGCAAGGAATTTAAATTTTGTGATTTTATGTTCATCTGCCCATCTTCTGACTTCATCATGATACTGCTCCGGCGCCACCACGCATATTTCGTCCACGTTCTTATTGATCTGCGCTGTTTTCATCGAGTATACAAGCATCGGGCTGTCTGTAAGTTCTACAAATTGTTTCGGCACATTCCCATGAAAACGGCCTCCCTTGCCTCCTGCAAGAATAATCGCATAATTCATATTCATCCGCTCCTAAATAATTTATATCAAATCCGTTATATCCATCGCTCTGTTAAAAAAAGAATCCTCTGCTTTAAGTCCAAGAAAACCGGCATCTGTTATAGAAATCTTATGTATCATCAAAAGCAAGATCTCATCTAACTTTTTATTTACTCCCCGCTCTGGTGCAGAACAAAATTTCAAATAACTGCTGAAATATTCATAAATTCCATCCTGTGCACTCTGAAGGCAGTCCATATTTTCTTTTGTTCTTATTTCTTCCGCATATACAGGATTCCCGTGCTGGTCAAATTCCATGACGCTGGGAAACGGAGATGTCAATATCGTTTCCAGCATATCATAATTTTCAAAAATGGCGTAACTGTCCGTTTCTCCCATCTTATAAAACGATCTGATGTCCAGATGATATTGCTCCTGACTTTCTTTTTCCAGCCGAAGAAAATAAAACCCTTTGAAATGTTTTTTTATCAGACGCTGCATATATGCCTGGCTTGTCCCCTTTGCAACAAAATCAAAAAAAGCAATGTCTCCTTTCTCAATCCTTAATGTATCTATGTACTGCTTGTTCCGCTCCCGGCAGACTGCAGATCTGTCTATGATTTCCTCTGCAAATTCCATTAAGCTCTCATTTTGAAGCCTTGGATCATCTGTATCCGCTATAATTCCAAATCTTTTCCATAACTGCTCCCGCATCGTTCCGTTAAATTTTATTTTTTCCAAGTATTCAATATCTTCTCTAACCTTGATTCCGGAGCGGATCGCAGCAATACGCGAAGTCAAAAAATAAACGGAAGCATCCTTTCCCGCAAGTCTGTCGTATAATCTTTTTAACAGATATCCGTCTCTTGCACAGAAAAATACATTCTGTATTTTTTCTTCACAGATATGATCATAAAGCCAGATCACAAAATCACATATCATCGGCGCCAAAAAAAGGTATGCAATATCATCGGCGGAATGGATCCTGATTCTTCTTTTCTCATTTTCAAACTGGAATGGACTATTAAAGATCCTGGCCGTAAACAGCCCCGCCTTCAGCTTATCCGAAAATGATCCTATCTCTTCCCACATCCCCATATATCCTGTCATTTCTAATAAATCTGCTCCGCTGTATAAATGACAGGTTTCTATTCCATTTTTACTGCCATGCTGTATGTCTGCCGTCTTATCGTCGCCGATATGCAGATATCCGGCTGTCCCCGCCGCATCTTTCAGCACCTGAAAAAGCGCCTGTGTCTTTCCTGTTCGATACGCGCAAGAGGCTATAATATCCTCATACCCTGTAATCTGACATTTATCCAGAAACCCCGTCAGCTGTTCTTTTGTATAATAGGTATCGGATACAATATAAACACGTTTTTTTCTTCGGACAGCTTCTCTGAAAATATCACATACGTCTTTTCTCGGAACAATCAATTCATAATCTGTCCGCCTCTCTAATTCGGCCAAAGTTTCTGGACACGGTTCAAAAACCCCATAATTATCCCGCATGAATGTATAGATATCGGTCAGGGAGGGGGACTGCCATGCCAGTTCCTTTTCACTGGAAAGGCGCTTCTCTGGAAATCGTTCTATTATGATCCCCTGCTCCTTCAGCCTGTGATCAACCACATCAAAAACATCTTCCGGAAATAAAACCTGGCGCATCAGCAATGTATCGAACAGATCAAAACTGATTACATCATTTGCCTCAATCCGTTCCATAAGTTTCTGCTTAGTGATCCCTTCAACGTGCTTAAAATCATAAAACTCTTTCTTCATATGTTTTAAGTCATTTCCCCGCACATCTATCAGATCTATCTGATTTTTCAGGCATATTTTTCCGATACGTTTTGCAATCGTCCTGCATGGACCGGGCCTTGCCGCAACCAGGATCAGACTGACACCTTCCCGGACAGCATGCTCCAGAGAGAGGATCGGCATCCCGTAAAATGTTCCCTCCTGTTTGTATCCGTCTAGCAGACCGATAATCTGAAATTCCGGCAGCAGTTCTGTTAAAACCCTTTCCGTCTCTTTTCCCAAACCATAAACAGCAATCTTATTTTTTTTATATGCTGAAAACAATTGTTTAAGGTCTGACATTCTTTCCCCCCTATTCACGTGAAAAATCTAAAATCCCCTTTCGACTCCCGCCAGATTATGACTGATAAACAGAATCGGTAAGATATCTGATCTCCATCTGGGTGCTTAGCTGTTCCAGCTTACGCGCCGTTGCAATGTTCATCTTCATCAGCCTTTCCGCTTCTACATCCATATACATAGATGATTCATAATAATTTTCCTGTAAATTTGGAGAAAAACCGTCAAACCCGGCAAGCAGTATTTGTTTTACGCCAACCTTCTTCAGAAGATTAATGCACATTAATCCTGCATTATCGGAAATACACTGTTCTTCATTTAAATAACTTGAATAGTCAATAATATATCTGTTTTCCTGCGGTATCGTAGAAATATTTGAGGTTGCTATGATATTGATCCTTCCAGATGCTTCCTTCCCCAGTTCCTCTATACTCCTGAAGCGCTTCATGTTACTTACAAACATCATGTCAACTGCCAGATTCGAAGGGATAAAATTTACACTGACTGCAAAATAATCATCTTTTTCCAACAGTTCCATAATTTTTTCTTGATCTGTTTTCAGCGATTTTCCCGGAGCTAGCAGCAATACTGGCCTTTCTGCAATACACTTTTTCAGTCTTTCCAAAGCCTCTCTGTCATCTACATGATGGCTCATATAATGAAGATATTCTTCATTGATATATTTTCTGTCAAAAAGCATCCTGCGGCCGATATCCAGGTGATTTAAGATTGCGTAAATGTCCTGAACATGGAGTGTCTGACGATTCAGCAGAAACGAGGCATAGTTTGGATGACAGCCAGTCACGGAAGCTATGTAATATGCTGCATCATACCCCCATCTGTACTGTATGCTGAGCGGCTGGATATACTCATCTATAATCTCCAGGATCTCGATATTATCATACCGCAGTCCGAAATTTGAATTGATATATTGTGTCACAAGTTCTGTATTCAGATTTCCTGCCCCGCGTCCCATTCCAAATACAGAAACGTCAATGATCAGCCTCCTCGACATATTAAGCTGCATCAATTCCTGGGCATTTGAAAAGGAAAGCTGAAGATTGTTGTGCGAATGAAAGCCAACTGCTATTTTTTTATCAAGATTATGGTCAACCAGATAAAACATTCTAAGCAGGTCATTCTTATACATAGTCCCAAGAGTATCTACCATATAAAATGCATATGGCTTCAGCCGGTTCACTCTTTCTATCAATTTCAGGAGTGCCGCGTCTGTATATGTCATCGTTCCTACCGGCTGCATAAATACCTTATAGCCTTTCCCCATAAGCTGCTCTGCAAGGACAAAAGATGGATCGATCTCATGCTCGTGGAAAGTCAGACGTATACCGTCAACGGAGTTTCCGTCAAATTCCTCGATCTCGTCAATGGATATGGCTCCATATTGTATCATAGCCACATACATCAGATTCGGATTTTTCTCCCCTATCACATTTTTCACACTGTCAATACTGCCAAACAGGGATTTATCCTTATCAAATGCACCGGATTTCATAAAACCACATTCAATAATATCGATTGCGGCTTTCGATAATTTCTCAATTACATTTTTCATAGCCTGCTCGCCAAAATGAAATTCATTGATATAGCCGCCGTCCCTTAATGTGCAATCTAAAATATTAAGCCTGTTCATTCGGTTTCTCCTGTATATTTTTCCAGATCATTTTCACCAAGCGTTCTCAATGCATCAGCAAAAATGAAATCCTCTGAATCATTGATATCACATGCTTCTATTTTTGTAACAGAAACCAGATAAGTCCTATCCCCTACTCTCCTTTTTTCTGTTTTGATCAAATCTGATGTATAAATATACATGCCGCATGTTTCCATATAAAAAGGCTTTAAATCCTGTGTCCGTGGAATTTCTTCCGGTCTGAAATTAAAAGGTCTGCCGTCAATCCATAAAAATTCCTGCATCTTTCTGACAGCCAGCGCAGAATCATATTCCCCGGATTTTACCGCTTCAATCCCTTTTTGAAAACTTTCTTTTTTTATAAATGGTGCAGTAGCATGGGTCAGAACATAGATGTCTGCAGCGACTTCTTCAGCAAAAGAAGTCAGCACCTCATTAAAACTTGTAGTTGATAAGTCAAGATATGGGTCTCTCTTCAAATAGCGGACTCCATCCGGTAAAAATCTTTTTATTTCAGGATCACTGCAGTATACATAAATTCCGTCGAGTCCCTCCACAAGTTTCAGCGTTTCCAATATATAACTGATCAGCGGCCTGCCATTTGAAAATTTTTTTATATTTTTTCCAGGAAGCCTTTCATTGTTCATTTTAATTGGAACAAAAGCTATTGTTTTCATTTCATCCTCCATATGTAATCTTAAAATAATTCATTTACAGATATGACCGGTACATCCCTTCGTACTTTCAATATATCCTGTTTGATTTTTTCAAATTGATGCGGGACAGCCACTATGATCTCGGATACTTCTTGAAATTGATCGATTTCTTCAAGCTTGACCACCGGTATTCCTCCCAGAAACTTTCTTTTTGAATATTGATCGATAAATGCTATCGTCATATTTTTTAATAACTCATTTTTTAATAAAATTCTCTGACTGATAATCCCCGCTCCATAAACAAGTATTTTCTTTTCCGGGAGAGATTTTATATAAGATCCAAAATGATTCAGCATTCCTTCCGCCCAATGCATACAAGTGTAATGATGACCCTGTAAACGGTCAATAATGGCATGATCTGTTTTTGGATAAAGCAGCCGGTAATATGCTTTCATTTTCTGTAGATAATCATATCCCTTTTCCTCTTCTCCACTCTCCGCTAAATATTTGATTAAAATATAAAACGCTTTAAAACGGTTATTAGACATATCTGATATTTCTTTTATATAAGCCCTGTCTAATGATAACCTCATATATTGCTCTAGTTCCTTCACAACGATTACACATTCTCCTCTTTCATGCGCCACAAATGCACGAAACAAATGGTATGCACCAATATCCTTGTTTGGAAAATTTATGATTTCTTCATATTGCTTTAAATTATAAAATGCATTTAAAAGGATTCCACTATCAATGTCATCCGCCAGCATAGCTTCCTTATTTTTAACAATACATTCATCACGATATTGATATATGTTATTTAGCATTCTTTTAAAAACATTTTCTATAAGATTTTCTTCCTTCCTAAATTTTTCTACATGATCGACCAAAGGCTGGATATCTAATGAAGCATTGATATTAAAATCAATCATACTCAGCATACGCTGCAGCAGGCATCCCGCATATCTATTGCATATGACCCTATTCCAGTCAACATCTGCCGCCTCCTGAAAACAACTTTTATAATTCTGATATGCAGATTTACAGATTTCGGGAAACTTTTGCTTTTTATAAAATTCCTCGTAAATATATTCAGTAACCTCACAGATTTTATCCGCTGCATTTTCTTTTTCAGCTAACAAATAACGAAAATATGGTTCTGAACAATTTATCCCCTGCGGCAGAACTTCCTTTACCCGTCGATAATCAATTAATGCTTTCGAATCAACCATATGGTTTCTGATTCTTTCAAAAGACTTCCATCTGACATCATAAACATCTTCACTTGGAAGATGATCCAGAACTACCAGACCTTTACCGGATGCATAAGCGCCCACAAAAGCAGTTGTATACATGCAGAGAACAGTGGCGCTCTGTTCAATCAATTCTGTCAAATCCCTATGTTCTTTTAACATGATAAGATTGTATGGAATATCTCCTTTTGCCTCCATCTCAATTACATCGTAGAGATGAACGTTATTTTTATGGGTTATCACCTGATCCCCTGGTAAGAATCGAGGTTTAATCCATAATTCATAGTCTGGAAAGGTTTTACAAATATCTAACAGAGTCCTTGCAAGCTCCTTTTTTCCTTTTTTTCCGAAAGGATAATGTCCGCTATCTATAAAAAGAAATATTTTAGTATCTGGACTTGTCAGGCTGACATGGTCATATTTTGGTTCCCCGATTTCAATTTTGGAGTAGTATAGATATTGATCATAATCCGTCAGTGTAGTCGCTAAAGAGGGAACAAAACATATATCCCCTCCCCATTGCAGTTGTTGATTAATCAAATAATTTTGTGTGAAAATCGGTTTTTTTATTGATAGCAGATTTTTATCTGCCATCCAATAACTTACAAGCGAAGATGCAAATATAATATCGCAGCTACTAACTAAATCATCGCTTAAATCACTCAACGGAAAGCGTGGAATCCTCTTATCAAAGAATTTCAATACATTTTCCGCAAAATAAGGTGCATAAATAACAATTTCATGACCATTATTTAGAAAAGAATCGGAAATCCGTGCAAGTGAAACATTCGCTGCATCTTTCTCGGTAATCATCAATATTTTCATAATATCTCCTCAAAATAGACTATTTTGTTTTTATGTCATACTGCCAGAAGATTACTATTTATATGATCCAATCACTTTCTATCGTACTTTTTTTACAGATTTCCCATTTTTCATATTTCATTTCTCCGCAATACCTGCACATTTTCATAGGTTTACGCAGATACGCAAAAAGTTTCTCTTTGTCTAAATCCATATCATAGATATCAAGTATCTCATCATCCACATCAAAGCCATGGCCAAAATAGCGATTAAAGTTTTCAGCCACAATAGGAAAATAACATGCCGACAGTTTTCCATTATAGATGGTTGTGCAATATTTGGATCCACATTTTTTATAGCTTTCCTCTATACTATTCTTACCGCTTAAATCATAGCGTTTAAAGAATTGTTCTATTTTTGTGGTAACCGGATAACGTGCCGGAATCCCATTTTTATCTAAAAAGTCTTTTATTTCTTCGATCCTGTTTAATGTAGGCGGGTAGAGAGAAATCGCAAATATTGCCTTAGTTTCCTTCATTGCTTTTATTATCTTTGAATCCAGTTGTAAAATTAATAATCCATTTGTTCCGACCACAACTCTGCTAGAAGGGAACGCTTTTCTGGCTGCAAGAATATATTGATCCAGATCAGCACATAACAACGGTTCTCCACCCCACAGCCCTATCTCGTCAACGTCGTCCGCTAATTCGCTCATCCTCTTTAAATCAAGCAGATACTGCTGGTAGTCATAAAAAGCATCCTCTTTCACTAAGGCCGCAAAATGGCTGCATGCCTTACAATTTAAATTACATTTTTGCGTAATCAAAAATTGGAATGTTCCTGTTCTGAAAGTATTTCTATATAGAGTAAATATATCTTTTATATCCTTCTCATTTAAATGACCTTTTAAAAAGATCTTCTTTGGAACAATAAAATAAGAATCTCCGCAGAGAATATCTTCATCTACATTTCTTCTTGTTACTACATTAAATCCCATTTTATCTGCAATGCCTAAAATACCTGCTATTTTCTTTTCACGCAATAATTTTTGCGCACGGTATAAGGAAATGACTTGTCGTAGTTCGTAAGTTATCACAAAAATGCTTGCATTTATTTGTGATAACCTTAGAACTATGATTTGTTTACATCCATTACTTTTGATATTTTTTATGTATTGGGTAATATACCCATCCACAATTACATTTCTGCAATAATTCGTTATAATCCAGTCTAAAAATTTGCATTCGTCTTCTGTCCCCCATATGTATATATGTCTTTCTTCTGTAAACACTTCAACAGGAGAGTCTATTTCAATACAATCCGCCAGAAATTCCCATAATGTGATTCCTTTCAGTCCCTGCCTGAGTAATTGTTCCATTATCTCCTCTCTGGTTTTTCTGGCTTCTGCTACTATAATGATCTTTAGATCCTTTTGCTCTGACAGCTTTGACGGTGGAATGCATTTTATTCCATTTATTAACATCCCCCACTTTTTTTCATCATTATCACAAATATCTACAATCGTCGCAAATCTTTGAATTATGGAAATATATCTTCTTAAATAATCTCCCGCTCCGAACACAATCACTTTTTTCATATATAATATCCTCCAGATTCTTAAATTTAAATGTAATCTTCAAAATAACCGATTGATGCCAGTTTCATTCCCCTTTGTTCTCGCAGCTGTCTGTAAATCGACAAATATAATTCTTTTCTGATCGTCGTAAATACATAAAGCGGATCTTCAAATTCATAGTCCACCGGATAAATTTTAATTCCGCCCATTGAAGCTCCATGTATCATTACATCATTGTCAATAATCCCAAGTACACACCCTGTCTCTCCGGCAGCCGCAAGAAAACGCAAGACTGATCTGGTCATAGCTCCCGCCTGTACCAGCACGATCCCTCTCCGGCCTTTTTCCTGAAGTATTCTCCTGGTGAGACAGATCATGGACAGCATTGTATACCGTCTCTTTATAAAGGCATTTTGCTCACAATAAAATAAAGCATCCTGAGCGGTCACATTCAATCCTGAATACCAATACACGCCCCTGCCGCGGTATTTTCCATAAAATTGGAGCAGAGATGTTTTTCTGTATTTCTCTATCATTTCATTGCTGAGGATTTTTGTAAAAGTATTTGCTCCAAAATTCTGGTCATACTCCAGATCTTTCATATGTTTTACTTCATCTGCCAGCGGAAAACTATGTAACCGCCCTATGATCTGACATAATCCCTCGCTGTTTTGAACCAGTTCTCTAAGAAACGGTTTTTGTTCTGCCATGGAATAATATACATTCTGAAAATTTACGATTCCCCGCTGAAGCTGCTTCATCGCTGAGACCTGCCAGGATGGGTATTTTACCGGTTTCGTTACCGGGATCACTTCTCCGCCGCGCATAACATAATCAACCGTAGTTCCCTCCTCACAGAAAAATGTCAGTTCCATGATTCTTGCTGACAATTCTCCAAATGTATCTGTACAACTTCCATAATTTCCAACAAATCCCCTGATATCACAGCCTCCTGTCACATGCTCTCCTGTCACTGGATTGCATACCAGGAGTAAATGTATGATATTTGACGGGATACCGTTTTCATTCAGCAGCTTGTTAATGGCATTTTGAATGCTTCCCCGCCATCCGATATCCACTGTAATACTTTTTTCATTCATCCCTTTCTTTCGTAAATACTCCAGGATAGTTTTTGTATTCCCCTGATTTTTCCCCCGGATCACATTGATCATTTCAGGTGTTTCTAAATATGCGGTCAACAGCTCATATAAGCTCTTCTCACCATCTGATATTTCTTTTAAATCACTGACAAGATGATCCGAATATTGTCCATATTCTCCTATTTGATCCTCTATCTTGAGAATCCTGAAAAGATCCTTTACATACATATTATATGTATCTGCCAGATACTCAATTTCTTTCGCTGTAATATTTCCGAAAAGTGATGTAAAAATGGCAAATCTTGATATATATAACGGATCGATATCAAATTTTTTTGCTCTGTGACGGGCTGCATTCTTTAATAATTGTGTAAGAAATGCCCCTTCTCTCATAAGAGGCCGGATAATAGAAACATCATTTTGCTCCGCAGCATCCAACACCCATTCTGCTCCATAAGTCATAAATGGGCCATATATCATTGCCCCCTGATCAAACCAGAAACGATCCTCCCCTTCCATTTCTTTTGTATTGTCATATCCTGATGCAGCCATAAGGCGAAGCGGAAATATTTCTTTACATAAGGAAGTATTCATATCGTTTTCTAAATCCAAAAAAGGAAAATGATAGACCGCATTACTTATTTTGTCGTAATGATAACTATGGATCCCCATATAGCTGGAAACCCCGATGTCACTATAGTAATTGTCTCCTATATGAAGCATCTCCCCCGGCGATATATGTAAATCAAACATTACCGTCTGATACAGTGACATATATCTCTTTGATTGTTTATACTCTGACGAAACAAAAATCTGGTCGGCTAATGTCTGGTCAAATCCATTACAGGACAATATGCCGCTGATCTGATTTGAATTAAGATACATATCTGAACAAAGAATAATTTTACAGTCATAATTCTTTCTGATATATATCAGCAGTCGATATATTTCCGGATTCAAAAAGCATGCTTCTTCTTCACACCGCAGTTCCAGTCTTTTCAGTTCTTCCGTTCTGAAAAGATCGTCAGATAGTTTTGCATAAATGTCATCCAGCGTCACCTCGTAATTTCCATATGACTCGAAAGCCGCTCTCCTCGCCATTCTTTCTGCTGTTTGTCTGGCTCCGACCCAATCGTCTTCTTTCACATGCTCGGAAAATAAATCTTTCTTTTTTCGATACATCCTCATGAACACGTCTGTCGGCTTAATACAGGTCCGAAACAGCAATGTATCAAAAATATCAAAGCTAACCACCTTGATACATCGGTTTTCCTCTAATATATTTATGACATCGCCGAACAACATTCTTCCGCCCTCCTCTGCTTAAAGTCCATTTAAATTTTTTACCATGCAAGCTTTTGTATGAATGCGATAATCGAGTCTTTACAGCCGAAATCTTTTTCCGTCAAATACTCTGCATCGATCTCTATGCCAAATGTATTTTCTAAGCTATCAACCAATTCCAGCATGTCAAACGAATCAATGATGCCGTCAGTTATCATGCTTGTGCCTTCATAAGTTATAATGTCCTCAGATATGTCTGCTAATATATCTAATATTTTTTGATCCATATGTGCATATCCCTCCTCACCGCAGTATCAATGTAGTTTTATACTTTAATGTTTTTTCCATTCCAATTTTGCTATGGAGAAATACCGATTCTTTATTATTTTCATTTATCCATGAGAAATGATTTATGCTTCCATCACGATTCTCCAAACAGTTGTTTATCATCTTTCTGAGCATCCACACAGCATAACCTGACTTTCTATATTCCTTATCTACCCACAGCCATTCTTCCCTTACAGAACACCTTTTCTTATCATAGAATAAAAAAGCAGCACATCTATCCTTGTCCATTAAAAAAATAGAATCTAACTTTTTATAATATTCTGCGAATAAATCTTTCGCGGGTAATGCATCTGAATAGATATCAAAAATATCATAAATGCGAAAAGCCTCATTTATATCCGGGTCATCAGAATATTCTAATGGTATTTTCCATAATTCTTTATATTTTTCGTCCGCACATTTCCACTCAAAATAATTTGCATATTCTATAAAACCACTTTCTTTTAAATACTTGATCATATCCTGCCGCTGTTCTCTGCCGCTGCGTTCCAGAATCTCACATACGACCTCTTCATGATATTTAAATTGCCCCCGAGGGATTTCGGTACTCCAATAATATAATGTATTGATTGTATTTCTCCTGTTTATAATATATAAACTGTCGTCTTGTCTGGAAAATAAAGGAACGCTGCCGCTGAACAGCATATTTCCAACGTCTTGCCAGCATATAAAATTGGTGTACATTCTTCTTTTATCTCTGCTGACTTCATCAACCATTTTCAAAAGCTGCTTTATAGAATCGACGGGCTTCCACTCCATCTGTATAAAATCCTCCTGATCTCCTTTTCTTACGATTTATTTTCTCAGCACATATCTGCCTTTAGCTTTTTTCTGTCAATCTTCCCATTGGAATTAAGAGGCAGCTTGGAAATATACAGAACTTCTCCCGGCAGCATATATTCGGGAATCTGCTGCTGAAGCCGTTCCCGTATCTCTGACTTTGTTATCTCTATATCTGATTCCACGGCTAATACAATTCTATGCCTGAGTTCATCGTAAAAGCAGCAGCAGCTATGGACTTCGCAAAAAGAAGACACTGCTGTTTCAATTTCTCCCAATTCAATCCGGTGTCCCATATGTTTTATCTGGTCATCTTTCCGTCCTGAATACATTAGCTCCCCGTATTCGTTGTACCATGCCAGGTCTCCGGTACGGTACAGCTTTTCTTCATATCCGTTCTGGAGTGGATTTTGTACAAACACTTCTGAAGTTTTTTTCGGGTTATTATAGTACCCGGCTGCCAGAGACGTCCCTTTGACACATAATTCACCGATTTTCCCGACCTGGTCCGGTGTGATCAAAGAATCTGTCTCGTCAAGCAGCAAAATTTCTGTATTTTTCATCGGCCTCCCAATAGGAAGAGGAGCATCATCCCGGAAATCTCTGTCTACCAAATAAAAGGCACACGCATCTGTAATCTCTGTCGGACCATATAAATTTGCATAAATAGCATCTGGTAAATGCTCCCTCCAATAATTTAATTGCTTATTAGGCATTACTTCACCGCAAAACAAAATAGTCTTGAGAGTTTTACTCAAATCTATGTTCTTCAGCGCCTTCCGCTTCGCTATTGTTATAAGTGCGGAAGGGACCCAGAAAATGATGTCGATATGGTTTTTCTCTAAATATTTCAATAACAGGACAGGTTGTGCAAATAAAGATTTTGGAATGATATACATCGTTGCGCCTGTCTTTAACATACAATAAATGTCCAAAATTGAATTATCAAAATAAAATGGAGCCTGGTTTCCAAAGGAATTTTTTTCATCTACTGAAAATTCCTCCGTTACCCAGTCAATATAATCTATTACTGACCGATGGCGTATCCCTACTCCCTTGGGAATACCTGTTGAACCTGAAGTAAACAGAACATACAGCAGATCTGTATCTATGATTTTTCTGCTCAATGTCATTACATTTTCTTCATTCTTGCTATTTTCCTCAATATTTTCATAAAATAAAATCGGCCCGTGAAAATCAAACTTGCTGAAATTTTCATATAATTTCAGTGTTGTAATTGCTGCTGCAGGCTGAAGTATTTCCAAAATTTTATTAACACGCAAAGCGGGCATATCTATATCGATCGGACAATAAAAATTTCTGCTGTATGCAACGCCTAAAAAAGATACCACTGATTTTCCACTTTTTTCCAAAAATACAACGATCGGTTTTTGTTCTCCTATATTCTGCTTTCTGATTTCCCAAGCAACCGCATGACTTTTGCTCCGAAACATTGTAAAAGATATCTTCCCCCATTCATCTACTATTGCAGTTTTGTCAGGATATCTTTCCGCGGTAATGTCAAGCCATTCTGTTATACTTGCCTGCATAGTTTTTCTCCCTTAAATTATTTTTCCAGATCAGTAATTTTCCAATAACGCCTGTCAGTAATCACATCTGGATTGCATTCTTCCAGATCGTAAGCAATATTTTGCCTGATTATTTTAGCCGGATACCCCATCAGCAAACAATTATTCGGATACTTCTTTCCCACAACCGAATTAGGCGCAACGATGCAGCTTTCACCAATAACTGCATCGCTTAAAACAACACAGCTTTTTCCCAGCCATACATGATCAGATATCTCAACTCTGCTGCACGCCTCGTATATTTGCGGGTGGTCTATCTGAAAGACCGGGTGGCTGTCTCCGCTCAATATTGTCACATCTTGTGCAAAAACACAGTCTTTCCCCACGGATAAACAGCTTCCATGGTTTACTAATATATACAAATTTTTTGTTGCCTTACAATTGCGCTCTATCTGAATCTGACTATTAAAATAACCTATAAGTGCCGCTCCTTCTCTTGCTTCCATAGAACATATACTAATCTTCGTGTTCTGATTCGCCGAAATTATGGCTCCGGGTTCAAATGTACTTTCTTCTGCTACAATTTCCGCATGATTTGTAGATTTGATCTCCGCTTCTGCAAATCGTGTCTGCTTCAGATATAAAGCAGAATGGTTCCGCACTATGATATTAGACGCCTGTCCAATCCCGCATTCAAAAATGCCGGCCGTTCCTGCATCTCCCACAGAAAGTCCGGCCGTTTTATCCAGTCCGGTTTTTCTGATCTCCAAACGGCCTTTTCTATATACAGTAATGTTCTTCGCTTTACTGCATACCTGTTCCATAAACAGCGCACTGTAAGCTGTAACTTTACAGGTTCCCTCCATTGTACCGTCCGCAATTTTACAGTCAGAGCTGTCTGATACCTCTAAACTGCCTCCATCTTCCAACAGCATATCTGCTATGGTCAAGGATGAATTCTGACGGATACGCATCGTATATGCTTTGATGATGCTCTTTCCCCCGATGCTGAGACTGCTTCCATCCACCACATTTATATTGCTGAAACCATGCACAGCAGAATTTTTTATACTGATAAATCCCCCCCCTGACAGATAAATGAGCAAATTCTCTTTTATACAAACATTGCCGTCAATATCAAGATGGTTATTTTTTCCGTTTATTAGCACTCTTAGTTTCGAAGTTTCACACTGAATATTCAAAACATTTCCAAAATCGTCCTGATATGCGCCGTTCTTTATTTCCGGTTCTATATTTGTCCGGTTCAGCCAGAAAAAATCCATCGTTTCTGTATAATTTTGGTCATATAAGTACGCTTTGATTTCCTGGAAATATCGATCTATCGCTACTAATACAAAAAAGGAGTCCTGTTTCTCCTTCAAAACTTCCTTTCCATAAATCGGGAGTCCGCACACCGTCTCTTCTTTTCCATATAAATACGAATCGATAAACCCTTCTATTTTATAGCCATATCCCTTCAGCAGCACGGCCATTTCTTTTCCCCGTACCCCTGCCCCCCATATGATGATCTTTCTCCTTCCTATTCTGTTAGAATTTAAGAAACAATTCCTTTGGCACATTCCAATCCCCCCTTGTCTCATTTATCAATCCGCTTTTCGAAGGACAGAGTATATCTGTTTTCCTACTGTCGTTTGGCTGTTCTTATTACATTCGTGTGTGTGCATATATGGGATCAGAAAAAGCAATTCTTCTAAAGTTAAAATCTTTCCTTCAAAACGGTTTATCTGCATCTGTGCCTTATATTCATCCGCCATATCTTTCCGCCGTTTATCCACTCCCCCGCAAAAACAAAAAGAAAACGGCTTCGTTTCCCACGTATCTAAATTTACAATAAAATTCTCATTGTCATTTTCGTCAATCCAATCAGCATCTTTTTTCTTTTTTATTCCATACAAATACCGGCCCTCTATAAACCAGCAGCCATATGTTTCGTCTTCTTCCAGTCTGTTTATTTCCTTTATTTCTTCCAGGTCAAACGAATCCGGATTGATTTTGAATCCCATGTTCGCCTTTTCGGATATCACCCATATGTATCCTTTTCTGTAAACAGGGCGCAAAAACAAATCATCCCCGCCAGTAAATCCTTCGGGGAAACGATCGATCGTTCCTGTTTCCCGACGTAAAATATCATAATAGACAATCGGATCATCATGATATCTCGGCGCAAGCCAGACTCTTTTTCCATCGCAGGCCGCGCTCCACGCGCCCTGATAACCTTCTGGCATTTCAATCAAAAAGGACTTTTTATCTTCCATGCAAAACTGCAAAAGAATATTGGAAGTCACTGATGGGATGTAAAAGCTTCTATCATACAGCGTTCCGCCTGCACGAAATAATATTTTTCTTTCTCCAAAGTCAAGCGGATATATTTTCAGTTCAAGATTCCATGGCGCTATTTCAATGATCGCCGGATAAGATGCCCCAACCGCATATATTTTATCCTGAAACAAAAAGGACTGTGCAAATTTCATGCGCTGTGAATAATATGCATATTCTGTTTGCGGCAATTCTATAGTTTGAATCTCGCCGCTCAAAATATGGTATACTGAAATATATTTTCCTATCTGCGGAAAGAAGAATACTTTTCCGCAGCTATACTCTGCACAAAAATGAAGGTTCTTGGTCTTCAGTGCTTCGTCAGGAAACCTCGTCAGATATTCACATTTTCCAGATTCCGTATTTATCTTAAAAAGTCCGTTTAAATTATAAGCAGACGCATAACCTATCTTGTCATCTACCATAGCGACTGCATTAAAAAATAGCTGTATTTTTTCTTTTCCAGTTAGTCTTCTATCTGATTCTTTATCTGACATTTCTGTATTCTGGATCATGATAGGTTTTCCTGTTTTCTCGAAAAGCTGTACCAATGAACTCCCGTTTCCATAATATGCGTCACTTATGATCAATGCGCGGTCCATATCGGCTGAATCATCATAAATCCCCCATCTCTCCTCTTTAAATTCCCGCACTAATTTTTCATACTCCGTCCAGAGATTTGGCCGCATGGATTCAATGGTCGCTTTTATCAGAGGATGAGGGCGCCACAATAAGGCAATATCATTTTGATTTTCTTTAAAGATGGTAAATACCTCTTTCATCTTTTCAACCATCTTTTCATTATAATTCAGAAGTGACGATACGCCTGTATTATAAAGTACGATTTTTTTCCATGTTCCGTCCGGTTTTAAGATGATTTTCAGCCAGCTTTCCGGAATTTCTAAATTTTCCTTTTTTGTACGGAGTAATTTATCTATTTTAGGGGAACCCATGCCTAAAATTTTGTTCTCCCAGTATTCCCTGGTGTCTTTTCCGGTTTCTTCCGTCAGCACGTTAATATATATCTGTCTCATACTTTCCGACTGAACTACCACTCTGTCAGCATGGATCACCCCCGGGACCGTACAGAAATGCTTCATGGCTTCTATTGCTTTTTTATTTTCAATCTGTATTTCGTTCAATATAAAATAAGGTATATACACTAATTGATCTGTATATTTTTTTAAATTTTTTGAATAGTATGAGGAAGGTACGCTGGTAACATAATTGCATTCATCATATGGGTTGTGGATAAAAATCATATCCGGACGGCGTTTCTCAAAATCATATGATCTATAATCAATGACTGGAACATAATCCGGATACATTTCCGCCTCATAATGCATTTCTTTAAAGCTTCCATCCGGATTTTTATCATAGTATGGAATTGGAATCACATAAGCGTCGCAGTCTTCATCTTCTTCTGCTGCTCTCCATATACTTTCCAGCGAATCCCACATACATGCTTTATAGGGAAGAAATACTGCTTCTGTCCTTACTTTAATGTCATGCTTTATGCTGCTTTCTATCCGAATCAATATCTGACGAAGATGTTTCATCGCCCTGGCTGCTTTTTTGATTTCCTTCTGGTTCTGTCCAATCTCTTCATGCAGCTGGTAAAGCAGCTCACAGTATTGTTCCAAAAGAGGAATTGCTGCACAGCCTTCGGACTCTGTTTTTTCAATCAGATTACCAATCTGAATTGCTCCCTGCTGGCATTGTTCTAAAAGTGAAAGAGCTTCACCAGCCGCATTTTTTTCTATATAAGTCATGATCTCCGCATGAGCCTGATCCAATAATTTAGCAAAGTCTTCCACCTGATTTTTCTGAAATCTTCTCATTATTTTCTTCCTTAGATTTTTTTACAATATAGTAATCTGTCTGCAATCTTCTTTTCTGATTTATTTGATTCAGAATTTATTCATATATTTTTTGCGGTTACAGTTGATTACAATATGGTATATTGGTCATTCTGATGAATATGATCCATCTTCCTGATGCAGATTTCTCTGCTTCGCTCCCTGCTACATCATGCAGTACGGCAAAGCAAATATAACTCGCTGTTTTACATGTTCGCAGGGTCCTGGCATACCCAATACACAGTTTTTCAGATTTTTCTGAACGTCTGCCTTCTAATGCCGTTAAGTTTTTATATCATGAACATTGCCTTTTAGTCCTTGCGGTAAAACACGGTTTCTCACCGAAATTTATCTAAATGACAGTTCTTATGATCTTCTTAATATTCCAATTTCTAAACCACGTTTTTTTATATTACAAGCGGTGTTTATTTTTTCTTCTGTATGATATCCGCAGATAGGACAGTCAAACCTCCCATCTGATTTTTTACCTATTGCCCCGCATGAGCTGCATTCTTTACTGATATCTTTTCCAAAAACCTCAACTATCTCAACCGAATGCTCCCTGCATTTCTGCTCTAATCTTTTCCTTATATATCCTCTCTGCCACTGCGACACAGTGTAATTGATCTTCTTATTCACCCCTCCTGCTGTTGGCGCAGGCAATTTTACAATATAAATCGTCTGAGGCTTCTCTTCCCGCAGGAAGCAATTGAGTTCATGATTGATATAACTATGAAGTCTTTCTTCCAGCCGTCTTTTTTTTGCATGATATTTTTTTCTGCCTGGATTCTGATCCTTATTGCGTGAATAACTTTTAGCCTGCATACGGATCCACTCCGAATACTCCATCTGATATCTGCCAAATTCTTTCCCATAACAATGGCCTTTATCAGTCGTCAACATGGTGTACATTCCAACAGATACCCCAACCTGATTCGAATAGTCTGTATGAGTATGTATTGACACATTGACCGGAATCTTGATCTGTATGCTGCTCTGTTCCGGAAGCAGCCGTATATAGATCCGGGATTGATACTGATTATTATCCGTCAGCAGTACAAAAAGGCGCTTCCTCTTTTCCTTGATGGAAATATAGATACCGTGGTCTGCATAACGGTATGCTCTCTCTCCTGTATAAAACCCTTCTGCCTTCTCTGTATGCAGCCGGACATGGTATCTGCGTACCTGTCTGCAAAGGTATCGGTGTAATTTTTCAGTATCCACTTCCGCCGCCAGTACATCATATTGAGCCTGTATTTCTCTGGCAAGTCTGATCGTACTTCCGCTGAGCACCTGTTCAAAAGCATTGCTGACTTTCAGCAAAAAACGGAGATAATGTTTCTCTTCCTGACTAAAATTTTCATTTTTGCCAACCTGTTTGAGAATCCTGGATTTTATCCTTGTCCACTGGCTTTTTATATCTCCCAGCGCATCAAATATGGCAGAATAAAAGTATACGGATGGCAGTCCCATGCTTGCACGCAGCCCTGTTTCTGTCATTTCATTCTGCACTGTATATCCGGGATAAATTTTTGATAAACCAGCTATACCGCCAAAACGTACATATACATAATTTTTCACCTTGCTGTAATCTTCTGCGATCTCCTGTAATTTTTTCATATCTTCTGAAGAAATCGGCATTTTATTATACTGGTGAACTGTTTTGCATACCGTATCTTTTGGCATAATTTTTCCCTTATCTCGTTCAATAAAGTATACTTTTTGGAAATAGGAGTTTATAGGGCATAATTGCCAGAAAAAAAAGACTGAAGTTCTTGACTTTTTGGTAATCTTGTAGTATATTTTCAAATGATTAAGTAAAAAACATCTATTGCCAAAAGGTATAGTTTTTGAATATTGACATAAAAATAGCGGCGCAGCCTGAACCAAAGCTGCGCCGCTATTTTTCGGCGTTGATTCTCCAAAATTTCCACGTACTGGAAAACCAATCTTATGTTCTCAGTCTTCTGTCTTTCTAAAGCACTCCAAACAGCCCCTTTACCTCATCCTCTTCCATGATCCTGCTGCTTGGCTTTTCCGCATTTGCAAGCATCGCTTCTACCTTATTCGCCAGCGTGACGTCAATAAACCGGCCCACATCGATTCCCCGGAGTTCGAAGAAAAGAAGCGGCTGTTCATCCAGCCTGACACCCACACCGTAAAGGGCGGCCGCCACGTGCTTGCACAGCAGAGCCCAGTCCGGACAGCTGCAGGTAAAGCTGATCTCGATCGGAGTCGGGAACAAGCCGTCCTTTCCCTGGAACAGCTCCTTCATCTCCTCCGGGAAATTCCCGGCAAGAAGCTCCTCCAGGTTTTCAATCTTTTTGCCGCATCTGCTGATGATCGACTGACATTTTTCCTCGGAAAGGGGACTGATGCGGATCTCTACTTTGTATGGCGTCTTGCGCGTCCCTTGCACCCGGGCTAAAATTTTTCCTTTCTGGATCTTCAGGTCAATGACCGCCCCTGTACGGATATAGCGCTTTCCCCTGTCCAGACGGCTTTCATAATCCGCATACCGCTCCAGGTTCTCACACCAGGCCTGTCCCCACCAGCTTTTTGTGATCGTTCTGCCCTGTACGGTCACCGGCTCCAGAACCTTTCCTTTTGCCTGCTCTTTTTTCCGGCTGGCCGCAGACTTCTGCCGGATCTCAGAAGCCGTAGGCTGGCTGTAGCGGGTAGAACTGTCCCAATATTTACTCATATCACATCTCCTGTTTTTCTATTAAATGCCTAACCGCATCATCGACATCAATTCCTCATTGCTGAGTTCAGTGATCCACTTCTCGCCGCCGGAACCGATCACATTTTCCGCCAGTTCCTTTTTTGCCTCGATCATTTCATCAATCTTCTCTTCGATCGTGCCTTTGCAGACCAGCTTATGCACCATCACATTCTTCGTCTGCCCGATCCGAAATGCCCGGTCCGTGGCCTGATTTTCCACTGCCGGGTTCCACCATCGGTCAAAATGGATCACATGGTTTGCCTTTGTCAGATTTAGCCCGGTTCCCCCGGCTTTTACGGAAAGAACGATAAATGGCACGTATTTTTCTCCCTGAAATGCTTCCACGATCTGGCTTCGCTTAACGACCGGGGTCCCTCCGTGGAGCACAAATCCCTCTGTCTGAAAGACCTCTGTCAGAAACGCCGCCAGATATTCCGTGATCTCCTTGAACTGCGTAAACACGAGCACACGCTCGCGCTTTTCGTAAATGGTTCCGCAGATTTCCTTCAGCATAGCGAACTTCCCGCTTTCCTCCGCGGAAAATGTCTGCTGTCCCAGATATTGGTCGGGATGGTTGCAGATCTGCTTCAGCCGGATGATCGCAGACATGACCAGTCCTCTGCGCTCTATTCCGTCCGCCTCTTCCAGCCGTTTCTCCAGATCCGACACTGCTTTTCGGTAGAGGACGATCTGCTTCTTTGCCAGATTCGCGTAATCAATGGTCTCCAGCTTTTCGGGCAGGTCCGCGATGATACTTTTATCTGTCTTTACACGGCGGAGCATAAAGGGCGCCACCATCGTTTTCAGGCGGACGTATCCCTCCGGATGGTCGCCCAGCCCTTTGCAGAATTCTTTAAATTCCGCCGAAGTCCCCAAAAGGCCTTTATTCAGGAAGTCAAATAAGGACCATAGGTTCGCCAGTTCATTTTCGATCGGAGTCCCTGTCATGGCGATCCGCATCCGGGAGGATAATTTTTTAATCTCCTTCGTCTGCCTGGTCAGTGGATTCTTGATCGCCTGGGCTTCATCCAGTATCACACACTCCCATGCTGTCTCCTGCAGCTCTTTGATCCGTGTGACCATTCCGTAAGTTGTGATCGTGAGAAACGCACTGCTTCCCCGGAATTCTTCGCCCAGCTTTGCCGCCGTCTTTCCATGCAGGATCTGAAAGTCCAGCGCCGGGGCAAATTTTTCCGCCTCCTTCTGCCAGTTTCCGATCAGCGATGCCGGCACAACCAGAAGCGCATGCGCATGTTTATTTGTCCTGCGCAGCTTTTCCAGATAGGCAAGGACCTGCACAGTCTTTCCCAGACCCATATCGTCCGCAAGACAGGCGCCGAACCCCAGCTTATCCATATAATTAAGCCAGGTGAAGCCGCTGCTCTGATAAGGACGCAGCGTCGCACGGAAGGATTTGGGCAGCACGGCTTTCCGGATGGATTCCGGTTTTCTCAGATTCATCAGAAGAGACGATAGCCATGCTCCATTCGTGACTGACTGCCCCACGTCCGCAGATGCTTTTCCCGTACCGAGTTCCAGTCTCAGAGCCTCCATCAGCGTCATATCCCCCGGAACCGCTTCCATCTCCGCAAGCAGTTTTTGCAGCCGCTCATGATCGACCTCGATCCATTTCCCTTTCAGAAATGCCAGCCCGTCTGTCTGTGCCAACAGCATCTCGATATCCTCTCTGGCCAGGGGCACTCCGTCCACGACCAGCTTCGGACGCATACTGACTAGCGTGTCAAAGCCCAGCATAGACGGCTTCTCTTCTCCCATACTCACAGACATGGACACCTGTGCCGCTTTCTTCTTCCACCAATTCGGAATCCGGCACAGGATGCCGGTGCTTTCGATGGCCTCCACCTGTTTTAAAAAGGTATATGCTTCATCGGCTGTCAGACGCAGCGGATGGAACATCTCACCATTTTCCACGAATCCGGAGAGCAGCTCGGAAACCTCAGCCGCACGGTTCAGACAGGCCAGCAGGGCCAGCAGTTTTTCCCGTTCATTTTTATATTCTGTGAGGGCATATTTCAACGGGACGTGGCGTACCTTTCCGTCTTCTCCCCTGGTGGCATAGGTTGCAAGAAACGCGAAGGGAAAGTCGTCGTCCTTATGCTCTACCAGATGGAAAAAGATCCGTTCCGGGACATGGAGCTGCTGGTTTTTCTCTGTCAGATACATTTCCACGGTGCCGTCGTACTCCCCGATCTCTCTGGAAAATATCTGATTTAACTTCCCGAATACACCTGCGAGCCACTTTTTTGTTATGTGCTCCGCACCGATCGCGAAAGGCGCCGCCCGGATCAGCCGGTCTGCTTCGTCCTCAGCAAGCTCTGCCCTGGTCTCCCCCCTGGAGATCTCCAGCTCCGGCAGGCTGGTCAGGGTTTTAAAAAACGCATCTGACACCTGGTATAGAAATACTGCTGACGGGCTGAAGTCCGGCGATTTTTCCGCAAGTCCCATGTGATACAGCGCTCCGTAGCGATCCTGCTCAAAATGCTCCAGAAGCTTCTGGTCTGCTGAGGAGAGCAGCTCTGGGCGTCCATCAGGGCAGAAGCCTTCCTCAGTAAAAAGAAACTGGAGCGAAATCACACCCTGGCTGCCCCGGGGCTTATTGTTCTCATTTACCTGTGCTACATTCATATTCTTCATCCTGTTCTTGTATGATATTCTGATTCCTGTCCTTTTTTGATTCAATAACTTCATTATACAAAAAGATTGTTTCCGTTTCAAGTATTGGAGACTGCCTTCTATTCCAATTTCTAACAAGTATTTTAAAAAAAGCTTGCATTCTACTTTCCTTCTGTGTATAATATCACTGAACAAAAAAGAAAGGGCACGTGTGAAGTCAGTCTGCGATACAGATTGATGAGAATCGTGCAGGGTGAGGAAATGATTATTCGATAATTTGATTTGGATGATGCAATGAGTTGTATTTGTCTGTGTAAGCAGACTTATATAGTTTTGCGTATGCCGAATTAGATTATCCGCATGATCTGCCCGCTTTGTATGATTGTACACAGGAGCCGCCGCATATATGATATAATGAATGCGGCATATAGCTTTGCAGTGTCATTTCTGTTTACAGAATATATACAGGGTTTATTTGCGTGAGTCTGTTTTCGGATACGAAGACGGGCTTTTTCTTTTTCCTGCAAAATGGCCGCAGGACTTTGAGTTACGGAGAAGTCTGTCAAAAATCAAACAGGAGGATTTTATGATACAGATAAAAAACGTAACCATCACACACAAAGAAGACGAACGAGTGATCCTGGAAGATTTCAGCTGTGTATGGAATGACGGGGACAAGGCCGTGATCATCGGTGAGGAGGGAAACGGAAAATCCACCCTTCTCCAATGGATTGCTTCCCCGGACAGGATCGGTGATTACTGTGAGGCCAAGGGAGAGCGGATCGTCCGGGGACATCAGATCGGATACCTGCCCCAGGAGCTCCCGGCCCAGACCGCTCGCACATCTGTTTATGAATATTTTATGGAGGAACCCATGTTTTTGGAGCAGACGCCGAAAGACCTGAACCGGATGGCAAAGGAGTTCGGCCTGTCCCTTGATTTTTTCTACAGGGAGCAGTCCATGGGAACACTCTCCGGTGGGGAGAAGGTAAAGGCTCAGATGCTGCGCCTCCTGATCGCCGGACCGGATGTCCTGCTTCTGGATGAGCCGTCCAACGACATTGACCTGGAAACCCTGGAATGGCTGGAAAAGTTCATCCTGGAGTGGGAGGGGATCGTGTTGTTCATTTCCCATGATGAGACCCTGATTGAACATACGGCCAACATGGTCATCCATATCGAACAGGTCCGCCGGAAAACACAGTCCCGCTATACGGTTGTCCGCATGCCTTATTACCAGTACCGGCAGGAACGAAAAATGCAATTCGAAAGTCAGGAGCGGAAAGCGCAAAATGAACGGCGGGAGAAGAAGCTGCGGGAGGAAAAATTCCTGCGAGTCTATCAAAGCGTAGAACATGCGCAGAACAACATTACACGGCAGAATCCATCCAAGGGGCGGCTTCTGAAAAAGAAAATGCATGCGGTAAAATCCATGGAACGGCGCTTTGCCCGGGAATACGAAAATATGACGGAAATGCCGGAGGAAGAGACGGCGATCTTCTTCAAGCTGGGAGACGAGACCGCAAAAATCCCTTCTGGAAAAACGGTCCTGGATTTTGAACTGGAGCAGCTGGATACGCCGGACCAAACGCGGACCCTTGCCAGGCACATCCAACTGCGGATCCGCGGCTCTGAAAAAATCTGCATTGTGGGAAGAAACGGGTCCGGTAAAACCACGCTGCTTGGCAGGATTGCGGAAGAACTGCTGGAGAGGAAGGATATCCACGCGGAGTATATGCCGCAGAATTATGAAGAACTGCTGGCGCTTTCCATGACGCCTGTGGATTATCTGGCGCAGACCGGGGACAAGGAAGAACGGACCCGGATCCGCACGTATCTTGGCGCGTTAAAATATACCGCGGACGAGATGGAGCACCGGATCAGCCAGCTCTCCGGCGGCCAGAAGGCAAAGATCTTTCTGCTGAAAATGAGTTTAAGCGGAGCCAATGTGCTGATCCTGGATGAACCGACACGGAACTTTTCACCTTTGTCCGGTCCTGTGATCCGGCAGATGCTGAAAGAATTTCCCGGGGCAGTGATCAGTATTTCCCATGACCGGAAGTATATCGCAGAAGTCTGCAGCCAGGTGTACAGACTGACGGCTGATGGGCTGGAATCAGCCGTCAGTAATACTTTTTGCTAACCCTTGACCGCCCCTGCCGTCATGCCTGCAATGACCCACTTCTGGGCGAAGATATAAACGATGACCACCGGCAGGGATACCAGGACCACGTCTGCGCAGACCAGATTCCAGCTTCGGCTGAACTGCCCGTAGAAATTATACACGGACAGCGGCAGCGTCCACTTTGCAGATGAATTGAGCAGGTACATGGGAATCTGCAGTTCATTCCACACCCACATAAAATTGAGCACTCCTGTAGTCGCAAGCGCGGGCTTTAAGAGCGGAAATATCACGGTTACAAACAGCTTCCATCCTACCGCTCCGTCCATGACCGCCGCCTCGTCCAGCTCCCGCGGGATTCCCTTGATAAATCCGCTCAGCATCATGGTGGTAAACGGCATATACAGAGCCGCGTAGACAAGGCACAAACCGGTCCGGCTGCCATACATCCCCAGCTTCTGCAGAAGCTGGATCGTGGGCAGGGCCGTAAACGGGGCTATGATGCCCAGGGTAATGATCTTGTATGTGATCCGGCAGCCCTTCGTATCTCTTCTGGCAATGATAAAGCTCAAAAATGCGGACAGCGCCGTGATCAGCACCACGGACAAAAGTGTAATAAACACGCTGTTTCCCAGTGACCTGACAAAGTCTTTTTCCAGGACAGCCACATAATTTTCCGGATGCCATTCACCTGGCAGCGAGATATTCAGATAGGCCGCTTCTCCTTTACTCTTAAACGAGGTAAGAAGAACCATCAGTATCGGGTATATGGTCACTATACTGCATATCCATAATATAATCTCTAAAATTCGGTTTACCGTATTTTTCCTCTTTTTCATATCACTCCACCGTCTCCCATCTGGAACTGAATCTCTGATACAGCATGGATACCAGGACCAGTAATACCGTAAATACCAGGTTGACAGCTACCGACTGCGCATACCGGCCTGCCGACATCTCGTTCATCATCAGAGTTCCAAAGCTCTCTGTTGCGTTTCCGGGACCTCCGCCCGTCATCACGTAGATCAGGTCAAACATCTTCAGCCCATAGATCAGGCTGAATAATATATTCACATTGACCGTAGGCATGATGAGGGGCAGTGTGATCCTGCTGAACATCTGCCACTCAGTGGCTCCGTCCAGCCTGGCCGCCTCGATGTAATCCGAGGAAACTGACTGCATGCCCGCCAGTGTGATGATGATCGCATAACCCACGTTTCTCCACACCTCCGCCATGCAGATCGCAAAGACTGCCGTCCCCCTGGAACCCAGCCATTGGATATTTGCAATGCCGAACATATTTAAAATATTGTTCAGCGTGCCGTGCCTTGTCTGGAACACGGCGCTGAAGATCAGCCCCACGACCAGGCAGGAAAAAACCGACGGGATAAAATATACTGTACGAAGTGCGGTCCTGCTCCTGATCTCCCGGTTCAGGATATATGCAAATACAAATCCCAGAATCGTCACCATCACCGTTTTTACACCCGCATAGATCAGGGTGTTGACAAAGGCCACCGGGACCTTGGAACTTTGAATGACAGATAAAATATTTTCCAGGCCGACAAATTTGAGATCTGTTGTTCTTGCTGCGCTCCAGTTTGTAAACGCATAATAATATCCGATCGTAGACGGTATGATAAAAAATATAGTAAATACGACCGCAGGGATGACTGCCAGATAGAGCGGATATATCTTTTTTCTGTTCATCGATACCTCCAGGGCTCTTTGCCCTTATTCCTGTTCAAAGGATTTTAATGTGGCAATGCGGTCATCATCGATCAGCTTGATACATTCCTCAACCGAAATATCTCCGGACATCAGCTGCAGAAGCGCCTTGCCGCCTTCTCCCTGGTTATATCCCACGATCTTCGGCTGTGCGGAGGAAGCACGGATCAATTTGTCCACACTTTCTTTGTTCTCTTCATACTGGCTGGAGTTTACGTTCGTAGTCTGTCCCTTGAATACAGCGGCTGTGGATATCCCGTCAAACGCCTCGTTATAGTTGTCCGGCTCTGACATAAAATTGATGAAATCCTTGGCTTCCTCTACATGGTCGCCGTTTTTATTTGCCATCATCAGATTCACGTTGCCGCCTTCATAGGTTCCCTCATCGCAGGTTCCCATAAATACCGGCATGATGCCGAAGTCTTCTCCCACATAATCATAAGATTCACTGTCGTAATCCGTGTCGAACCAAGTATCCCAGCAGAACATCATGGCAGCCTCTCCGGTTCCCAAGACCTCGCTGCAGTAATCCCATGTATCCGATGCATAATTTTTTCCAAAATATCCTTTTTCTGCGGCTGACAAGAACCATTCGCACATGGACGTAAATTCCGGAATCTCCGCATAAGTCAGCTCACCCGCATTGAGCTGTTCCACGTATTCCGGATGCTCTTCTATCACCGGGTCAAGTGCAAACTGATACAGGATCGGCCAGCTGTCCGCAGCAGCCAGGTAAATCGGCTGAATGCCGTTTTCCAGCAGAGTATCGCAGGCCTTGTCAAATTCTTCCTGGGTCTTGGGCTGGCTGATCTCTAGCTCGTCAAAGATCTTCTTATTATAGAAGCATCCGGAATTGGACGCTTCCCAGAATGGCAGGCCGATGATCTTATCATTGTACACAGCCTGGGGCATAACGGAATCCTGAATATCCGATACCCATTCCGCGTCTGTCCAGTCCACAAAATTTTCTTCCGGGTTGAAGTTTTTCAGATTGCTGTTGCCAAAGTGCACATACAGATCCGGGATATCGCCTGTGGTAAACTTGGTAAGCGCGATCGTTTCTGCATTGTCCGTGTCCAGTCCCTGCTGGTCGATCTTATTTCCGCTTTCTTCTTCCCACATGGAAATGATCTTCTGCATGTATGGTTTTGCCATATCATCTGCATTGCAGTACAGTGTCAGTGTCACACCGCCGCCTGCCTCGGAATCGTCTTCTGTCTCTGTCTGTTCCGCGCTGTCCGTATCGCTTCCGGAATCTCCTGCGCCGTTTCCTCCGCAGCCGTACAGCGAAGCCATGACTATCATACCTGTCAGCAGCAGCACCATTTTTCTTTTCATATCTTTCTTCCTCCTCAATTTTTTTTCTCGGACAGCATGCAGTGATTGATGAGCTTAACGCGCTGCAATCCGCTGCCGCGAGGTTTTAGCAATATTATACAAAAACAATCTGCCATACTCCATGGACATTTGTAATTTTTCACATGTACTTTTTGCCAATTTAGAAATTATCCCCTCATTTCACGCCCGGATATGATATACTCTATATACCTTTATTTTTTGCCCTTAATGGAGTGTTTTATGAAATTTAAAAGATTATCTTTTCAGAAAAAAATATATATTTCCTGTTTTGCCCTCAATCTGGTCCTTCTGCTGTCCTGTTCCATATTCTTTTATTATTATACGGCGGATTCACTCAGGGAAAACATGCAGGACACCATTGTTGGAAATACCTCCATGCTGAACAGGGATCTGGATATGCTCTTAAAGATCGGAGATAATACGCTCAAGGATCTGCAGATGGACCCGTCCCTGATTTCCATAGCGAAGAATATTCCTGATTCTTCGGAAAATTATTTTTCGAATCATGTCACTGACAGAACTTTATTTCAGAATGCCTTCCGCTCTGTTCTGCTCTCCCAGAACTTGAATGGCTCTATCAGCTATATCAGCGGATTTTATGACAACGTAGGTGTTTCCGTTTCCTCCGGTACATTCAGGGATATCTCGAAAGCGAGCCTGAAAGGATCCGGCAGACTGGACGGCTTAATAGAAGATACGTCCTTCTCCGCGTATCTTCCGCCCCATGAGGATTACTGGGGACATGGAAGGACCGTATTTTCCGTAGTCCGTGTCATGCGGGACACATATCGCAGGTATGGGCTTCTGATCCTGGATTTTGATATATCCAATCTTACCGGACTTTTGGAGGACTTCGAAAATCCAGAGGATTTTTCTATCACTTTACTGGACGAGGAACAGCGCTTTGTCTATACCAGTATCCCGGAGCTGGATCAGGAAGCGTTTCGCCGCGCCTTCCAGGAATCCATCCATTCCGGCGCAGAGACTTTTTCTTATGACCAGGTCAGTATCAGCTGCTGCGAGCGTTCCGAAGCCACGGGCTGGACCTTCATTCTGACCGGCAGTATTGCGGGATATCTGTATTCAAAAAATCAGACGCTGCTGATCACTGCGCTGATGTTTTTTATCCTGTTCCTCATTACCGCCACGTTTTTGTTTTTGATGTCTCATGGCCTGACCCGCCCCTTAAAGCGGCTGGTCAGACAGCTGGAGCATCTGGAGCCGGGCAGAAATATCAATATCCCGCAAATATCTTCGGATAATGAGATCACCACCCTGGCAAATGCGATCCAGGCATTTCTCAGGGAAATCTACGACCAGAACCAGCGGCTTACGGAAGCCCACCGGCGCACGCTGCAGGCACACTACGATGCAATGGAAGCGCAGCTGAATCCGCATTTTCTATATAACACGCTCTCTGTCATCGGTATGACAGGGCTGATCGACGGCAGTACGGCGGTCTCGAATATGTGCAGCCAGCTCTCTGCCTTGCTGAGATACTCCTTGTCTTATATCGGACAGGCCGTGCGCCTGGAGCAGGAGATTGCCAATGCAGGCAGTTACCTGTATATTATGAAAATGAGATATGAAGAAACTCTGGAATATGAATGGGACCTGGACGATTCACTGGGCAATATCTTCGTACCCAAACTGATCCTGCAGCCATTGGTGGAAAACTGTTTTCATCACGGTTTCCAGCAGACCGAGCGGGAAATCCTCCCGCCCTGGAAGATCCGTGTCAAAACCTTCCAGGATGAATCCTACTGGTATCTTTCCGTGATCAATAATGGGCTTCCTTTTAAAGAAGACCGTCTGAAGAAGCTGCTTGCGCGCCTGGAAAAATTTCAGTTTCCAGAATATGAGGAGCATATGGAAGGCACTCTGCACGCACAGTCGGGCTTTGGACTCGAAAACACCATCCTGCGTCTCAACATTTACTATCATGGGGAGCAGTATTTCCAGGCGGAAACGACAGGCAGCGGAGACACTGCCGTTACCGTCGGCGGCCCCCTCCGTCCCAAAAAACCGTTTGTTGCCGTTCATGATACTGCTCCGCAGGCCCGGACGCCCTCCTGAAGGGGACGGCGCTGTGTTTTCGGGTGTCATGCCCATGAACTGTGAAAGGAGATTCGTATGATACAAGTCATGATCGTAGAAGATGAACCCGTGACCGCCAGGGGGCTGTCCCTGATGATCACCCGGAATCATCCTGACTTCCGGGTAATCGGCACAGCCGGAAATGGAAAAGAAGGAGTCCGAAAAATACTGGCGGATACTCCGGATCTGATCTTTGTAGATATCAATATGCCTGTGATGAATGGACTGGATATGATCCGGCAGATTCAGGAAGCAGGATTTTTTCCCCGGTGTGTGATCCTGACCGGGTATGCGGAATTTGAATATGCGCGCACTGCCATCCATCTGGGTGTCACTGATTTTCTGCTGAAACCGATCTCTTCTGACACGCTGAATGAGATCCTGATTTCCTGCAGGCAGAAGTATCAAAAGGAACTGCGCATCCTGCAGGCGGAATATCTCCAGCGCTGCCTTCAGCACAATCCGGCAGCGGTATCGGAGGTCAGAAATCCGCTGGCTGGTTATACATGTACGCTTTTACTGCTTTTATCTGGTCCGGTGTGCAGCAATATCTATAGCGAGGTCTTGTTTGATTCCGCGCCGCCGGCCGTAGATGCGCAGACCCGCCGGAGAATTGAAGAAACATATCAGGCTGCTGTTTTTCCTCTGCGCGGACGGCATTATAATGAATGCCTCTTTGCCGTTGTCTTCCCGGACGATCAGCCTGCCGACATTGTATCTGCTGCCCGGGAGCTTTATGAGGCCGTCCGCTCCGCCGGTACATATATGAATCTTCTCATTTCCGAAAATGCAGTCGGCGGAAATGGAATCCCGGATCTGCTGCGGAATCTGTATCTATATGCCTTATTCCGGACTCCCTTCGGATACGGCCTGATCCACACAGTCAAGCCTGTCTCTGACGATAAGATTCACATTTCCAGAGAGATACAGCAGATCTGCCTGGGTATTCCGGGGCAGCCTGACCTGGAATCGGTCCGTGAAGCTCTTCATTCTGTCCTTGTATTCTGCCAGGATAAAAATGTGACTCAGCTTCAGTTGATCTCTGACCTGCGTTATTTTATCAAAACAGTAGTCCCCGGCTCCCTGAACGGGCAGATCGTTTATCCGGATGCCGCGGAAATCGTATCTTCCTGCTTTTCTTATGAGGAATTGGAAACGGACCTGCGGTTTGAGCTGGAGCGGATCTATGACCTGGGTGCGCCGGCGCTGGCAGACAGCGAGCAGTCCTTGGCGAAGCAGGTGCGGAACTGGCTGGACATGAATTTTACGTCTCAGATCACGTTTAAGATCTTCCAGGATATTTTCGGCCACAGCGAAAAGTATATCGCTTCTTTATTTAAGGCTGAATTTGGAATCTCACCCATCAAGTATCTTGGGAATCTCAGGATCGATATGGCGAAAAAGCTGATCCGCAGCAATCCGGACCTTTTGCTGAAGGATGTGGCTGAAATGGTTGGATATACGGACGCGTTCTACTTCAGCCGGGTGTTCAAATCTCATGAAGGGATCTCACCGAGCCAGTATGCAAAACTGCAGATTGATTCTTTATAAAAACGCCGAACTTTCTTATCGATATCTTCTCTAAATAGTGTATAATAGAAGAAATACGGCAATAAGGAGGCGTCTTTATGACAGAACAAAAAGATTGGATCAAAGACCTGGTCGTTTACCAGATCTATCCCCGCAGCTTCTATGATTCCAACGGGGACGGCATCGGGGATCTGCCCGGTATTTTACAGAAACTGGACTACCTGGAAGAACTTGGCGTCAACGCCCTGTGGCTTTCCCCTGTATACCGCTCACCCAACGATGACAACGGATATGATATTTCAGGCTATCAGGAGATCATGGAAGAGTTCGGCACCATGGAGGACTGGGACCGCCTGCGGGACGCCTGCAGAGAAAAGGGCATCCGCATGATCATGGACCTGGTGGTGAACCATTCCTCGGATGAGCATCCCTGGTTCCTCGAATCCCGGTCGTCCCGTGAGAATCCCAGAGCCGATTATTATATCTGGCGGGACCCGGTGGACGGCCATGAGCCCAACAACTGGGGTTCGGCCTTCGGCGGAAGCGCCTGGGAATATGTACCCGAACGTGGCCAATATTATTTCCACTACTTTTCCAAAAAACAGCCTGACCTGAACTGGGCATGCCAGGAGCTTCGGGATGCGGTCATCGAGATGATGGACTGGTGGGCAGACAAGGGGGTGGAGGGCTTCCGAGTAGACGCGATCAGTTACCTGGACAAGCCCCAGGATTTCCCTGATTCTGCCCTGCCGCCCCGGCCCGACGGCTACTCCTTCCCGGACTGCCTCATCTGCCGCCCGGGTACCCATGCCTATATCCGGGAAATGAACCGGAGGGTCTTTGCCCCACGCAATATCCTGACTGTTGGGGAAGTGGCGGCTCCTACCACAGAGGAACTTGGCAACTATGTAAAAACGGACCGGGAAGAATTTGACATGGCGATCCCCTTCGTGCTGCCCAAGACCGAGATCGACACCTGGTCTCCGGCACGGCTCAGAGAGGATATTGAAGAAAGCTATCGGGCAATGAAGGAGGACGGCTGGTGGGCCAGATTTTTCAGCAACCACGACAAGCCCCGACAGGTGTCCCTCTACGGCGACGACGGCGAGTATTGGGAGGTTTCCGCCAAGTTTCTGGCTATGTTCCTCCACAGTCTGCCGGGTACCCCTTATGTATACCAGGGCGAGGAGATCGGGATGACGAATGTGAAGCTTCCTTCTATTGAAGACTATGACGATCCCAGCACAAGAGATCAATACCGGCAGTACCTGCTTTCCGGCATGGATCCGGCGGCCGCCCTGGCCCAGGCCCAGCTGGAAAGCCGCGACAATGCCCGTACTCCCATGCAGTGGGACTGCTCCGAAACGGGCGGCTTTACTTCCGGCACGCCCTGGCTGAAAGTCAATCCCAATACCCGGGAGATCAATGTGGAAGCCCAGCGGCAGGATCCCCACTCGGTGTATCAGTGTTACCGGAAGCTGATCGCGCTGCGTAAGGAATCCTCTGCACTGTCCCGGGGAGACCTGGCTTTCCTGGAAACAGGACAGCAGGATCTGTTTGCCCTGACCAGAAGCACAGCAGACGAAACCCTGCTGGCATTCCATAATTTCTCCCGGCAGGAGCGCCAGATACCCTCCTCTCTGCTGGAGGGCACCGGGGAGGTCCTGTTGTCTTCTTACGACCGGGAAGGAGGCTACCGGGGGCCTGTGCTCCGGCCTTATGAGTCGGTGATCTTCCGTAACAGGCCGTAAAAAGTAACGAAAAATAGGTGACAGGTCACGCCCCGGTCAGGCGTGACCTGTCACTGTCAGTCTACATCTCTTGTCTCATCCGCAATATACTCGAAGAAATCAAAATCCGCGTAATGCCGATGTCTTGCCCGGTCCGCGCAGGTCATTCCTACGAAGGCCCCCGTAAATTCCCCGAACTTACAATATTCATCCGAGAACCTCGCCGTCTCAAATTCCCCGCCGATCGGCGTGTATTGCTCCCCGTCATAGCTCCATTCGAAATGGAACTTCCGTCCTTCGATCTTTATCCGAAGGTAAATCGGCACATCCCGGACGCCGACCCTGGTATCCACCATCTCGTTCTTCCCGCCGTTTTCCAGGTGGACGATGGACAACGCACTTCCCCCCAGCGTCTGGCTGTAATATTTCCGCAGGTTGACATAGTTCATATTGTCATAATAAAGGATCAGGCCTGCGCTGTGCTGATAAACCTCCGGCTGAAATTCCATCTTCGCGGTGACCGTGGCATAGACGCTGGTCAATTTCCGGGCCAGGATGCTCACCCGGTTCAGGGAAGTCCTGGATTCCTGCCCGCGCATCCGCAGATACCCCGGACGGGCCTTCAAGTCCACGAAACTCTCTGGCATGATCCTGGGCGCGTAATAGCAGAGTCCCAGCTCTTCCGAATCAAAATCATCAAAGTCCGGGATCTGCGGCATGGGCACTTCCGGAAGCGCCGCCTCTTCTGCTTCCATTTTCGCAAGATTGCTTCCGTCCGCCATACGCAGCCACCCGTCTTCGGTCCACCTCATTTTCTGGATTCCGGTCTCCCGCCCCAGCGTACAGCACAATTCCGGCACAAACGGCCTTGCGCAGAGGTGCAGCAGATATGTCTCTCCATTGGGCAGGTCCACGTAGCTGCCATGGCCAGACTTCTGAAGGATAGAATCCGGATTATAATATTTCGGCTTCAAGTGATCCGGATCATGCCTTTCATAAGATTCTCCCGGCCGGCTGGTGACGATTGGATTCATGGGATCCTTTTCGTATGGTCCCCAGACATGTTTCGAGCGTCCCATGGTGACACAGTGGTTATAGCCCGTCCCGCCCTCCGCACACATGATGTAATAGTAGTCCCCCCGTTTCGTCAGATGGGGAGCCTCGATGCAGCCCCGGTCCGTGCCTCCGCGCCAGATCCGTTTTACATGGCCCCTGACTTCCTGCTTCTCCGGATCATATTCCACCATACAGATCTCGCCCGGCTTCTCGTAACCTTCCCTGGTCTCCCACTCCAGCGACACCACATACTTTTTCCCGTCGTCGTCATGGAACATGGATGCGTCAAATCCTGCGGAATTTAGATACACCGGCCTGCTCCACGGCCCCCGGATATCCTTTGCCGTGATCAGGAAGTTATCCACATCAAAATACCGGGCGTTCATGGAATTCATCACGCCGTACACCACATAAAATAAGTCCTCCGCTTCACAGTATGTCAGGCACGGCGCCCATATTCCTTTTGCACTGGGGAGCTTCCGAAGCTCCACTTCTCTGTCATCCGTCAGTACATGGGTGTACAGCTCCCAGTTTTTCAGATCCTTTGAATGGTACACCGGGATTCCCGGAAACCACTCAAAAGACGATACCGCTGCATAATAATCATCCTGTTTCCTGCAGATACAGGGATCCGGATTAAACCCTTTGAAAATTGGATTTTGAATCATAATCATCGAACTCCTTCCTTACTTTGAACCAGCCGCCCGCTTCTGCAGGTCATCAATGATCCCCTCAAATTCATCATCCAGATGATAGAATCGAAGGATCAGGAAGCATGCCGCAAATACTCCGATCGGAATCCACACGAAGCAGACGCGGATCGCGGTCACAGCGGAAGCGGTCTGGGCAGAAGCAGTCCCTACGTATCCGCCGATCTCCAGGATCAGCCCGAGCAGCGCGGAGCCCACGCCGTTTCCGATCTTATAGCCGAAGCTGCATGCACTGTTTACGAGTCCTTCCGTCCGGTATCCGGTTTTCCACTCGCCGTAGTCAATGGTATCGGAAACCATGGCCCACATTGTCGCGCCGCCGCATGCATTTCCCACACCGCGGATCAGGCTCGTGATCACGATCACCGGCATAGAGCCTCCGCCCAATTCGAGGATCAGCATCCCGGCTGCCGCCAGGATCAGTCCGATGGAAAATACGTTGCGCTTGCCATATTTTTTCACCAGTTTTGCGATCAGAAACATGCCGATGATCTGGATCGCATTGTAAATGCCGTTGATCGTGCTCACCAGGTCCGCATCCCCTAAGACCTCTTTCGCATAGTAGACGGTGGTTCCGCCGTTGATGGCGTAATACAGGAAAAACAAGGCCAGCACGCCGGTCATCATGATCCAATACTTATTTTTGAACAATGCCAGGATCCCTTCTTTTACCGGAACTGTCTCTGCCCCTCCGTCTCCTGCGGACGCTGGTTTTACCCGCTCTCTCGTCCCGGCAAAATTGATCAGAAAGGCCGCGACAGCCAGAAAGCCGAGTATCACAAATGCCTTCGTCCATGCAGATGCATTGTCGCCGAATGCCTTCACCAGCGGAAGTGTCACCAGGTTGATCAGAAGCGTTCCGCAGGTTGCCAGTACGTTTCGGAAAATACTCAGGACCGAACGCTCGTAAGGGTCTTGTGTCATCAACGCATTCAGCGAAGAATACGGCACGTTGATCGCCGTATAGATCACCGTGGACGTCAGGTTGTATGTCACGAACACGTAGACCAGCTTTGCCGTCTCTGACATTCCTGCCGGAACGGAAAACAAAAGGATGCCGGATACTGCAAAGGGGATACACATCCGAAGCAGCCAGGGACGCGCTTTTCCGAAACGGGATCTTGTGCGGTCTACGATGATCCCCATGATAATGTCGCTGACACCGTCAAAAACCCTGGACACCAGCATGATCGTCCCCACTGCAAGAGTATTGACGCCTGCGTAATCGGAATAGTAAAACATCAGAAACGCGGACATGGCCGTGTAAATGATATTACACCCAAAGTCGCCGCAGCCGTAGGAGAAACGTTCTCCAATCTTTGCAAAAGTCAGTTTGTTTTTTTGTTCCATTCTTCATTTCCTCCTTCATGTATCACTCAACGATATTTTGTAATCAAATACTAACAATTTTTCCGTCGTTTGGTTAGATACATTTACGAAGAAAATAGCGGACGATTCCGACTTTGTTACTGTGAGCATCCACCGGGTGCTCACAGTAACCGTCCTTTTTTATCCTTCACACGGCTCATAGAAGGGGGACGGCAGCATCTGCATCTCCTTCCAGCTCATCCGTCTCACGGCCTCCCTTTTCTCCCTGGGCGTGCAGCCGTAGGTTTCTTTAAAATACCGCATAGCCACCTTGTAGTTGGTGCAGCCATGGTCTTCGAATATCTCATTCACTGTCCGGTCCGTATTCACCAGGTCGATGTATACCTTGGAAATACGGATGGCGTACACATATTCCATGATCGTCATCCCAAGCTGTTTTTTGAAGATCCGCGCAATATAATCCTCATGATAGCCGAAGTGCTCTGCCAGCTCCGAGACGATACATTTTTCCCGATAGCGCTCCTTCAAATAGGTCATGACCGGGGTGACTTTTTCCAGCTGACCCTCATTTCTGTCAAACTCCTTCTGTACCAGTTTACTGGAATAGGAATGGACCAAAATAAATAACAGTTCATACAAAAGGCTGTTAAACCGGAGCAGGTACCCCTCCGGCCGGATATCATAGACTGCGTGCATATCCATAAATATCTTCTTTACCTTTTCCAGCCTCGTTCTTTCCACATCGCCTGCCGGATTCTTGTCCACAAAAAAAGTGTACAGCTCAATGTCCGGAATAAATTTTCTCAGGATCTCCTTTGGTATCTGCAGGACAAGCGCTTTATTTTTCTCGCTCAGTACAGAATGGATCACCCTGGAATTGACGATATTGAACTCTTCCGCCCGGAGCACTTCACGGCGGTTCTCAAAAGTCACCGCCATACTTCCCTCGATCATATAGACCAGCTCCAGGCTGTCGTGCCAGTGGGGCGGCACATAGCTCCCCAGGTCTATGGAAAGGTAAAATCTTGCTTCGATGTCCGGATTTACCGATACGATTTCGTGACGCATATGATATCCTCCTGATTGTTATACTGCCGGAAACCATCCGAAGTCCACGCATCTCCCCAGGTCCCAGCTGTCCCAGCCGATCCATCCCTTGTCATTGACCGTATCTGTCAAAAGCTTATAACTCCAGTAAAAATATCCGCTGCCCTCATTCCACGCGTCCAGCTGCGCCTTCGCCACGGCACGGTAGATCTCCTGCTTCTGCCCTGCGTCCAACTGCTCCCCGCTGCTTCCTTCCACGCCGTTGAGCACACTCTGTCCGCCTTTTGTATCGCATCCGCAGGCCAGGGAATTGAACAAGCACCACTCCCCGCAGATCACCGGAAAATACTGCTGCATTTCCCGGATATCCTTTTGAAAATGCTCTTCAATATAATCCTTGTACGCCTCCAGCTCCTGAGCGCACCCTGCCGCCTCCGCCATCATCAGATACTGGTGGGTGTCCAGCACCACATTGACATACTTTTCCTCCCGCATAAAATCTTTCCATGCCAGAAGTTCGAAGCCATCGTGGATCACCACATATTTTTCTTCCGGTAAATACTGCCGGATCCGGTCATAAGCCCTCATGTAAAACTCCTTCAAAAATTCCAGGGTATTGGGGCCGGAGCCTTCCGCCAGTTCCGGGTCTGCCGCCGGGTAGCGGTTCGGCACGTCCATCAGCTTCCAGGCATTTTCCGTGATCGGTTCATTCAGCACTTCGATGCCCCAGAGTCCCTTTCTCGTCCCGTAACGCTGCGCCAGCCTTTCCAGCACCGAAAGGACAAACTCTACTTCCTTTGGCTCCCGGGACCATCTGCATACGCCGCAGATTCCCCCGTTGTCAAATCCATTCTGCCCCAGCGGCGCCGTGTGCAGGTCGATCAGGATCTCCAATCCGTATTTTTCCGCCCAGTTGAATGCTTTATCCAGCTCCTGGATACAGCCGATAAACGGCTCCCTGTCCCCGAAAACAAAATAAGGGACCGGAATGCGCACGGCCTCCATCCCCATGGCTTTGATGGACACAAAATCCCGTTCTGTGATATACTCTGAGCGGTGGATCTGAATCCTTGCCTCATACACCTCCCGGGATAATTGGCGCGGGAGATTGTATTCATCCTCCGCTGCCGTCCCCTCAAACAACGCCGGGCTCATCCACTTTTCCAGCACCAGCCAGTTTCCCAGATTGACTCCTTTTACATGCATGCTGCCTTTCCTCTCTTTCTTTTTTTACAGACTTTGAAAACCTGCAGTTCCTTTTCAAAAGCCTGTTCATGATATAAAGATATCTTAGCAGTTTTTCTCTCTGTTCACTATACACTTTTGCGAAAAAAAGTAGGATGATTCCGACTTGCCGTTACTGTTCATGGTCC
>Ga0137307_100531_pt1 | contig 48616 bp, 59 predicted proteins | sample NAcewD2O_March_2_FD_97180 | JGI IMG/M metagenome (GOLD analysis project Ga0137307, IMG submission 97180) | Mouse cecal microbial communities from Vienna, Austria - N-Acetylglucosamine amended D2O_March | ecosystem: Host-associated > Mammals > Digestive system > Large intestine > Cecum | place... | reverse complement strand
TCCGTAGGTCTGCTGTCCGCCGCCCGACAGCCTGTATGAGTTATACAGTTCCAGGGCTTCGTCATCCAGCCTGGCCTCCACGATCTCCTCCAGTTCCGTTTTACTGACCGTTATGTAACAAATCATAACTTCCTGTATATACGGACTGCCGTTTTCATCATAGAATGTACGTTCTTCCTTTTCAAACCTGATATCAGTCTGGTACATCAGCCTGAATATCTCATCAAGGTCGGCCTGTACCGCCTCCAGGTCAAATTCAAAAAATCTGGCAGAAAGATATGCCATCAGTGTGATATCGTCAAATCCAAAATCCGGCAGGTCGTATATAAACTCATACACATGCATTCCCGTCTGCGCGAGGCATTCCTCATCAAGATCCTTCTCCAGCCCTTCACGTCCGTCCCCTTCCACCAGGTTCCGGAGCTCCGCTTCCTGGTCCCTGAGATATCCGGTCACATCTGTCAGCACCGTGTAGTCGTTCTGAGTGACGGCCTTTGTGGCTGTCTCTGCAAACATACTAAAAAATGTCATCATGAAGAGCACGATCAGGAGCAACACGATCAGCATGATACTTATGATTGATACAACGGAGGACACGATCGTACTGTTTCTTTTACGCTGCATCCGCTGTTCCTTTTTGGTTGTCTTGTTCATCTTGTGCTGGTATCGGTGGCTGCTGCGAATTGACTCATTTCTGACATGTTCCTGTTGGCGTGCTATCCTCTGCCGCTGTTTCTTCTGCTGCTGTATCTTCCTGTTTTCGGCACGGCGGGCGTCATCCCTCCTTTTTGCAGCTTCCATCCCAGACTTTTGTCCTACCCCTGCCCGTATATCGTTTTCTGCGGTTTTTTCAGACATCTGATTCAGCTCCGACATCTGCCGGTTCAAGTCAAGTATCCTGCCCTGCTCGCGTTTCAGGCGTTTCCCTTCCCTGCTGATAAGCCTGTCCTTTTTATCCTTAAATCTCAGCCGTTTGTATACATATCCTCTGTCCTGGATATTCCGCACATCCTGTCTGATCTGGCGTTTTGCTGCAGATGCATGCTTATGTACTGCACGTTTTACAGCGGCGGTATCCTCGTCCTCCTCCCCCATCTCATCAGTAAAAAACAGCCTTCCTGTGCGTTTTACCCTAGCAGTGGTCTGTTCGCGTCTGTCAGATCCTCGTATCCTCTCCCTGCGCTTTTTCTCATACTCGCGCTCGTTCAGTTTTTTCTCTACGGTTTTGCCTTCCTTCCGAGAGTATTTTTTCACAGACGACTGCTTTTTTCTCAGTTTCTCCCGGTTCTGGTCATTTTCTTCCTTATCCCGTTTCAGGTGTCCAATATTTATCGTGGTAACCCCTGTTCTTTCCATTGCCCATTTTGAAAGCTCCAGATCTGAATCCAGGTTGGGGGAAGGGATTGAGGGCGGTGTCAGCCTCCCGCCGATATTTGCATGCCTAGCACGCCTAAATTCTGTTGTCCTCGTTACCTGTTCTATGAACATTTCATAATCATAAGAATTAAAAGCTTTCTCTGTATAATTACTGCGCTGTTCGTTAAAAGACTGTTCCTGGTTCTGGTATACGTCCCTCTGCTCTTCACTGTTATAGGCCTGTTCCTGCGGCTGCCCGCCCTGTCCGAGGTCTATGTCTTCCCTGCCGGCTCCAAGGTTCAAATCCAGAACCGGGTTCTGTCCTGCCGTCCTCCTCGTCTCCACGGAAGCGATGTCTGGCTGCGCAAGATTCCGGGGGCTGTCATTCTGCAGGTGTGGTGTCTCCCCGGACAGCATCTTCTGACGCCCGCCGCTTTCCAATGGCATGTATGCATCCCTCCTTTTTATGCGGCGCCACATAAAATATTCCGTCTCTTATGCGTCCATATTGTCTTTTTTCTTATTTCCGGGTTTCTTTTTTGCAGCTGATGTGATCGCTTCTGTCGGTTTTGTGGTCATTACCTTATAGCAGATGGTATTCTGCGGGAAATTATCCTCAAAGGGCACCTTGATCCCTTCCACCCACAATAATCCTTTTCCCGGCTCTCCCGACTTGATATAATCCTCTTCATCCTTTGACAGGTCAAGATGCTCTGCAAGCAGCTTTGCATCATCACCGGACTGGTTCAGCATCGCTATAAAGTTGGTCGTATCAAGAATATTCTGGATCTCCGGAGATCGGAATAAATCCTTGATATTCTGTGTGATTCCGGTCGGAACTCCGCCCCACTTTCGGAACCGCTTCCAAATTTCCACGGAATATGCCGCAGTTCTTGGATTACGCAAAAGCAGATGAAATTCGTCTATATCAACCCATGTGTACTTTCCCTTTTCACGGTTTGCCGCCACCCTGTCCCAGATTGCTTCCTGGATTATAAGCATTGTCAGGTCGCGCTGGTTATTATCCATCTCTTTCAGGTCGAAACATACCAGCCGGGAATTGATGTCAACGTTGGACCGGTGGTTAAAATAGGATAGTGAACCGCTGGTATAGCGGGATAGCGCAACTGACAGGCTGCGTCCGATCTCTGCCATCTCCCCGTCAAGCTTCCTGAGTTCATTATAAAGATCTTCCAGAACCGGCATATTTCCAGGCATGGGATTTCTGGCAAACCGGTAGTATATATTCTTACAGGCAAAATCGATTGTGGCGATTTCGCGTTTTCCCAGACTGGAATTGTTTCCAAGGATTAATTCACACAGCGAGACGACGAAATTCACCTTTGCACTGATCGGATTATAATCCTTGTCTTTTTCATTCTTCACAGTCAGGTTAATCTCCATGGGATTGATGTGTATCGGCGAATTGAGGGATATTTTAATGACCTGTCCCCCTAACAGCCTTACCAGCCACTTATACTCCCCCTCTGGATCGATAATCATCCTGTCATCGGTCGTTTTCAAAAATACATCCAGGATTTCACGTTTTACTAAAAACGTCTTTCCAAAACCCGGCATTCCAAAGACCAGGCCATTTGGGTTTACGAGTTTCTTGCGGTTCACCGTGATCACGTTGTTGCTCAGGGAATTCATTCCGTAGTACTGCCCGTTATTGTACAGTTCTTTTGTCGTGAACGGAATGAAGATCGCCATGTCCGTCGTCGTGAATGTCCTTTTTACCTCGATGCTGTTATTGCCAAGCGGCAGTGCGCTCATATATCCCTGCTCCTGTCTGTTGTCCAGACGTACAAGTGTGCACTGGTACGTGGATAATACCCCGTTCAGCTCAAAAATATTATTTTCAAGCTCCTTGCGCGTTGCTGCAGTCTGCACGACTGTTATGACGGCATTAAAAAGCTGTTCATCTTTGCGCTGGAGCGAATGGTAGAGCTTCTCCCCGGCTTCTTTGTATGTTTCCATCTCCGGAGGCAGCATGTACATGTCATACCCCGACTGGTTCGCATTTTTCTGCTCGTTCATGATCATTCCCTGCACCTTGGCAATATTGTCTTTTGCAAGTGTGAGTGCCACATTCCGTGGTATCGTATCCGCATGTATGGATACCCATACATTGCTGTCCAGCGCCAGGATATCGTTGATGATCCGGTCCTCCATGTCGGAGGCAAAGACCTTGATATAGCTCACCGCACCGATCCTGTCCCCGGAGCGGAAATATTTTGTCGCGTTCAGTTCCGGGCCGCTCCTGAAGGAGAAACTGCTTGGCGCTATGAAATCCTTGCTGGAAAGACCTGTTTTAAACGGCATGTCAAAGTTCCAGAGCAGTTTTTCCGTCGTTGCCGGATGAAAGATCCTGAACAGGAGTTCCAGACGCTCGTACCCGTCAAGGATATGCGTTTTGCTTCCCAGCCGTTTCAAGTGTTGCTCGATCTGCTTGTTGATCTTCGCCATCCGCAGCCGTGCTGCCCTATAATCTGTTGCATGAATCCCGTATGTCAGGTAACGCTCCTTCCTGAGGTTGTTCGTACCTTTCGCAAACTGGCCTACAAGCATGTCGGAGTATTCTTTCCTGACCATGTTATAGGTGTCGTTCTGCGCCGGAATGACGAAATCTTTTGAATACTGTTTCCGGTCTATTTCCATGTTCGCATAATTAAACTGGAAATGGATATCCGGGTCAAAATAATTGATCAGCTTGCACCACCGTTCAAACAATATATTTTTCGGGTCATTGTCAAGCAGCTGGTATGTGATATCTTCAAACGCGACCGTCTGCGTGTAATATCCCTCTGCGGACTCAAAGATGCCGTCCTCATACGGGATCCGGTACGGGATCGTCTCCTGCGCGCTCTCCGGTATCTGCCCTGTCAGCTTTGCTTTCTTTACGGCTCTTTCCAGTTCCCTTTTTGTCGCCCTGTCTACCGGCCCGGACAGCGGGATCACAAATCTCTTTTTTCCAAGCTTTACCTCGGAGGTCTCCCCCGACGCCTTTATTGCAGCAATCTCCTCCGCGCTCTTTCCCTTAAACACGATCCGCTCCACCTCCTCCTGTAACTGCCATGACCTTGCCACGGCGTCATAAATATTATTGGTTTTATAAGGACGTTCCGTATTTCGTACAAAATGCGTCTCATACCAGTATTTCAGATGTTTTTCAATATACATCCCATCTTTTTTAAATAAAAGACAGAAGACAGCCGGAAATGCCGATACTGCCATGACCATGACGGCATCCGTGGTATTAAGGTTAATACAAAATTTTGATACCAGAAAAAAAGGGATTCCACACAACACACCCGAACCAAACGCCAAAAGCTGCCGTTTGGTCAGCCCCAGACCTGGGATCGTCCTGCGCATTTCCGAAAAGTCCTTTGTCATATTGACATATGCCAATTAATTTACACCTCCCTGATCAATGCGCATTGAACACGCTGGCTGATATGTTTCCTGCCTTGCACAACGTAAAAAACAATGCAAATCCGCAGCCTATCGTCATAAATAATTTCAACATGAATTCGTCCCCATCTGCAAACTGCAAATTCATGACAAGTGCACTATACAGTCCAAATGCTACAAGCATAAAAAATCCCTCGAAACATACCGCGATGATCTTGCGTACATAATTGTTTCCGATCTGCCCCCATTCGCGATTCATAAAGGTCGACATTGGGAGTGGGGCTACCGATGTATAAATCAACAGCTCCAAATACCACAGGTTTGTTTTGACAAAGATTGCCACCGCAAGGGCAAACACTACAACCCTCGCTACAAATATCAGAATCAGGTTAATGAGCATATTAAATACCAATCCAAAATCATATTTTCCATCATCAGGTGCTTTTAAAATTTGATCCAGCCTATCAATCCCTACCCCGCCAGCCGCCAATGGATTTACCTGTTTTGCCGCCCAGCTACCGATATCATATATCCCCATCACGATGTCAAAAGACTTGCTGGCAATCAGCAGGAAACAGCCCAGTTTCAGCATTACGATTATCATCTTTTCTGGTGTGATGGCATGCATCTGGTTGTTGTCCTGCACCATATGGATTAGCTCCAGACAGAATACAAATGTAACTATGCATCCCGCAATCGGGATGCATACATTTTCAGCTATGCTCTTTATAAATCCATAAGCCGAAGAACTCCATGCCTGCGGATTCTGCGTTATAAAAGCCGTGGAATCCGATATCATGTTGTTCAGGCTCTCGAACATGCCCTTAAACTGGCTGTCAGCCACATTGTACAGTCCGTCATAAAGCGCCTTGCATATGTTGTTCATCAGATTCTCAAAAAATTCACTGACTGCATTGGCTGGGCAGAAAAAATTTACTGCCATTTTTTACTCCTCCTTATATTGTCAGCAGTGATGACAGCTGCGGTACAAGTAAGACACCGACAGCTATAATTACTCCCCCTCCGACAATTTTCGTTATTCCTTCGCTCTGTTTTGCTGCAGCCTGCTGGCTCTTACCCTCACCGAAATCAATGATCCCGCCAATCGCGATACCACCGCCAAAGCCGGTCACTGCCATTGATGCAAACTGCAGTACATTATCAAAAAATTCCATGTTGTTGTCCTCCTTTTTATCCGGCATTATCTGTAAAGTCGATCATGAGAAATACATCATTTTTACTGAATTTACAGTATGCCACGTTATTGTCTTTTTTCAGTTTCTCTTTATACTTTTTAAAGTCAAACCTGTTTCTGTCATCTCCATCCTGGATATATCTGCAGTTGGGATGCATCAGCGTATTGTACTTGTTGCTCAGAAATGGCGGGAGTCCTGACACCTGCACGATGCATTTGTCCCTGTCAAGCGTCTTGAGCTCGTACAGGTTCTTCATCTTCCTGCCGACCTTGTTGTAGTTGATCCCGCTGCTGTCGTTCGCGGAAAATGTCCGTGACTCGTTATACAGGTCGATCGTCTCGTCGCCAAGCGCTTCCTCCAGGTCTTTCAGCGTGGTCTTCTCCTGCCCGCCCAGGAAGATCTGGGTATCGCAGTTGCCGACGATGGTCTCGGCTGCCTCCTTGTACTTGTCCTTGAGCTGGCTCTGTGTCTGCAGCATTAATATTATGGAGATAAGACGGCTCCTCACCGTCGCAATCAGGATCTGGAAATCCGGTATGGTGCCGATGTTCGCAAACTCATCCAGAATAAACTGTACCGGGGTATCGAGTTTTCCGCCCATCTCCTTGTCCGCCTTATAGCACAGGACATTGAACATCTGCGTGAACAGGATCGCCGGAATGAAGTTGTAGGTCTTGTCCGTGTCCGATATGATGACATAAAGGATCGTTTTCTGGCCCTTGTCGCCGTATGTATCGATCTCCAGCTCGTCATACAATACCAGCTCCCTGACCTCCGGGATGTCGAATGCCGCCATGCTCGCACCCAGCGTGATCAGGATCGATTTTGCCGTCTTTCCCGCCGCCTGCTTGTATTTTTTTCTCTGCTTTACTGCAAAATGGCGCGGGTTCTTTGCTTCCAGCTCTTCGAAGAGCAGGTCTACGGCATTCTTGTATGTGTCATCGTCCTCGCGCACATCGTCCGCCTCTAAAAATTCCAGCACCGTGGGAATGTTCTGTTCCTCCGGCGGTGCCTCGTACCAGATATACCCGATGACTGCCTGCAGCCACAGTAACGCCGCCTGGTCAAAGAACGGGTCTGCCGGCTGTCCGCTGTTCTCCGGTTTCAGGTTCTTCTGCAGTGTGTTTGCCAGCGTCAGGATGTCCTTTGGCTCCCTGATATATGCAAACGGGTTATAATGCATGGAGCTGGCAAGATCCACGGTATCCAACACCTTGATCCTGTAACCCATTTTTTCAAAAAGATTTCCTGTTTCCGGGAGGAGTGTCCCTTTCGGATCCGTGACGATATAGCTGGAATGCCCCTGCATCAGGTTCGGTTTCACAAACCCGAATGTCTTGCCGGAACCGGATCCTCCGTACACAAGCACATGCTTGTTGCGGTTCAGGTTGAACTCCGGCATTTTGGGCTTCATGCTCAGCCGTTCCGTCTCTGACAGGATGATGTTGTTGAACGGGTCGGGATCGATAAATGGTTTTATATCCTCCGCGTTTCCCCAGCGTGAAGACCCGTACTCCTCCTTTGGCCGTGTGTTCTTTTTGTGGATCTCCCTGTCCGTCTTTATGTACCAGACAATAAAAAGGCCTGCCGGTATCCCTATGAGCAGGTCTGTCACTGCAAAACGCGGCAGTGACTGATAGAGATATTCCACATTTTTCATGATCCTGACAAGGTTGCCGCCGCACAGCCTGTACAGTTCGGCAGTCCTGCAGCATACAAGCATGGACAGTATGTACGGCAGTAGGAAAAACACCTGCTTTTTCAGGGGCATTTCCTTGAAACTGCCGATCTTTTGTGTGAGATATTTTGTCATGATTCTGATTCTTTTCTGCCTCCTTTCGGTTTTATGCGGCGCCGCATAAGATATCATCTGCTCCTCTCTTCACGGCTGTGGTGTCTGTCCGTCTCCTCACTGCCGTGTACTTTTTCATGATTCTCCTTCAGTTTCTCCCTGACGCTGTCTTTTTTTTTATCCTGCGTCTTTTCCCGTCTCGGCCTCCTTTTCTGTTTCTGTCCGCGCTCCTCTAGGTAATCTTTGTAAGACTCCTGGATGACCGTTTTGACTGCTTCGAGTTCACCGCCTTTGAAGAACACGTAATAACTGTCTGTCCCGGACTCCTTCATGACCGAGTATTTTATCCCGGTTCTGTCGCAATGACGGTTAAAGTATTTCATAACGTCCTTGGATATCGTGTCATCCAGGCGCGTTACCTTTCCCGCGCTGTACAGGTCTGCCATGGAGATGCTGTTTTTTGCATGTTCCACCGCCCCGCTTTTATTCGCCATCATGTTCCCGATCTTTGTCATAACCGCGTCCGCAGTGAACTTGCCACCTTTGAAGACAAGGACAATGCCGGAAAAAAGTTTTTTGCCTGTATTGACGGCTGTATCCTTTGTCTCCTTCAGTGCCTGTTTTGTGGCGCCTGCAGCCCTCAGCACCTTGCCGGGTGCATCGTCAAGGATTTTCTGGGTCAGTTCGTCCGATATGCTTGCCACCTTTACCACCCCCTTTCACAGGTGACTGACTCAGTTACTGAGTATGTTTTGTTCGAACGACTCCCAGTCCGCTATGCCATAAACATTCTCCAGGAAAACGTTCTCCGCACGGATCCGGTGGGCGGCATTTGCCTCCGACATTTTCTGCGCCAGCACCATGTTCGCTATACACTTCCGGATATAGGCAGACATGTTTGCAATGTTGCCGGAAGCATGGTCCGCTATATTCTTGCACAGGTTCAGAAAGGCTGGTGGTGACAGCGACATTACCTGACCATACCGGTGCAGTTCCGACGCCACGGCATCTATAAGTTCCGGTGCGCACCCTCCCTCCAGGGCTGCCGCACGGCATTCCCGGATCATTTCCTGTGCGCGGTCGTCGTCTGGCGGGGATGACGATGATATGGTCTCTGTAGTATTCTCTGTTATATTCTCTGTATTACGTGTCCCGGGATTTTGTGACCCCTCCCCCGGAATTTCGGGACAGGGGGTGCATTCCCCTGTGACCCCTCCCCCGGAATTTCGGGACAGGGCGTCATCATTTTCGGAATTTTGTGACCCCTCTCCCGGAATTTCGGGACAGGGGGGATGCTCTTTTTCCTCTTCCGCTTCAGGGTATGTAAGCCTGCGGAGCTGCTCTGGAAACAGGTCGATAAAGAGCACGTTATTGTATTTCATTCCGCCAATCTCGATCGTGCGGAACTCCCGTTTGATGACTCCGAGTGATTCCAGCAGTACGATCGCGTCTGTCACGTTGCGCTTCGATTCTCCCAGGGACTCCGCAAACTGGTCGTAGCTGCGCTGCAGCATGTCCGCCCTGAACCTTTTCCTGTATCCGGTGATGCCTCCGCTTGACTCATCACGCATCTCTGCCGGCCTGTACCAGTAGACGATATCCGACAGGATGGCAATGGCAAGAAGGTGCGGCCTGCCGTTCCTTCGCGTGATCGTCCTGTACCAGATCTGCGGTGTCACGTTTCCGGTGATCTGGATCTGCCCCATCTGGTCAACTTTGGCGTTCCCTGTCGTGTATTCTTTCATATGCATTTCTCCTATCAGGAATTTTTATTGGTTACTTAGATAGTTCTTTTGATCGGGGAAGCCCCTGTATTGACACCTGCTGGTCATTTAACTGTATCTGCTTCTGATGGAGGCTGGCGATCAAGGAAGGCTTTGCCGTATCTGCAGGTATGTTCTTTTCTGTCCTGCCGTCCTTTTTCTCCGTCACTGGGATCAGATTTTTATCTCCCTGTTCCTGCTGTTGCTCATGCCTGTAATAATACTCCTCTGTCTTCCAGTCAATTATCCTGTCAGCTGGCAGGGTAAATTCCTCATAATCCTCCTTGCAGAAGGTTACTTCTGTGGCTGTGGCCTCTATCACTTCTATATTTGTAACGGCTTTTATATTGTCATCCTCGTCATGGTACACAAGCAGTAACAAAGACGATGAAGTGAATGAACCTGGGACTGCCTTCTCTCCCGTCTCCTTGTTGACAAGGAAATAAGACGGTACAGCCGTCCAGCCGGAAAGCTTTTCTATCGGGATTGTAAGTGGTTTTCTCCTGTCATCATCCATAAATGTCATTTCTATTTCCGTGCCTGTAATTGAAGCGACTATCATATTCTCCTCATTCTCTTTTAACTGCCCCCTGTCGTCGTAATACCGGAGTTCCGACTTTAAAATTTCATCACATTCCTCTATCGCCCTGGTATGTTCCATATTTTCCAGATTGTATTGTGCTTTTACTCTTATATCCATATCCTTACCTCCTGAATTATATAGCCATTTCTGGCTCTTTTCTGACATTTTCCCGTCCTGGTGCATCTTTCTTTTCCGCATCCCGGGCTGATGCTTCTTTTTTATAGTCTGAAAGCTTCCCCAGGGTGCTCCTTGCCTGTGCGGCTTTCTGCTCGAGTTTTTCCAGCCTGTAGATCCTTTTCTCCGCCTTGTATGCCATCTCCTGGTGCCGGTCCCTGTAATGGGTGTACGGGACTTTCAGCATTTTTATAATGGTGTTTTCCTTATCCTGGGGCGGCAGGGCTTCTTTTCCGACTGTCAGGCGGCCGATATTTTTAAAATGGCTTTTGGCTGCCTGGATCTCAAAGTTGACCGCGTCAAGCTTGTCGATTGATTTCTGCAGCTTTTCAACATTATCGCGGTAATATTTCCGCTCTTCCATAAGGTTTTCCTTTATTCCGAGTTTCTGGACGATGTTATGGAGGGCAATGGTTCCCCTTGCCTTAAAATCATTGATCACCTGTGCCGCTTTTCGGAAGGTCTTTTTCAAAAAGCTTTCCCGGTGTGCCTTCATTCCGTCCACATTCTTTTCAAGGTTCGCCACTGCCTGTCTGCCGAGGCCGCTTCCGTCAGGGTGCTCTGCAAGCTGTCTCTTAAGATCATCCAGCTCGCTGCGCATGCTCTTAATGTCTGCCCCCATTTCTTCCATATACTGCTGTACCTCTTTTAATGCCGCCGCTTCCTCCGGGGCGTTCTGCTCGACGATCCTGACCAGTGTTTCAAACGGGTTGCGGGGTTTTCCTGTTTTTTCTCCGATTTCGGAATTGTCTCTCCCTTTGATTTCAAAATCCGGAACTGTCTCTCCCTTTGATTTCAAAAAATCCGCTTCCTGTGCTTCGTTTAACACCTGCAGGCGCTCTTTTGCCTCTGCAAGCTCTTTTGTCAGCCTGTCTTTTTCTTCTACACTGTCAGCAGGAAAGAACTGTTCCAGATTGACATGGTAACGTGTCATGGCATAAAAGTTCGATTCTACGTCAAACTCTAAGTCAGACACTGACCTCTCCCAGGCGTCATCTGTTTTCACATCCGGATAACGCCTTTCAAACTCGTTCATTGCTGCAATTCTCATTTTCACTTTCACATCCCATATCTGCTGTCTCAGCTTCTCACATTTTGCTCCAAGGCTTCCGACTGTATCTCCCTGTGCATAATCCAGCAGCTGCAGGTGCTTTTCTTTCTCTTCACTGACAGACGGCGTGGGTATTTCCTGTTCATATCCGGTCTCCCCTGCGTCGGCATACCCGCTCTCGATCCATTCCGAATACATGGAGAACACGCTGTCGTCCATACTTTCTTCAATTTTTTCCTTGTCAATGTCTGCCATAATGAACCTCCTTGTATAATAACTGATCCTGTGTGATCTTCTGTCCCTGATGGTAACCATTTCTGGCAGGGACTCCTTTTCTGACCTTCGGGATGAGTCGACAGTGCACTCTTCCCGGGCATGCATTTGCAACTGACTTCCTGTATTCAGCTTCTGGATCTTTTTCTTTCATGGTCCTCATTTCCCCCTCCTTTCAGATACATTTCCTATAATGGCTGCATAGGAAAAATTGGGTTTTCTACCAGAGTCAGATGAAAACTTTTGACATAATTTTCTATATCTCCTTTTCTAAGATTTCCTATCAGCTCTCTGCCAGTTTCAATATCTGCCAAGTGATATTTCCTATCAGGATCTATGTGCCCCCGGTATTCCTCTAAAACCGTTACATTTATCCTTTTCATATCCCCCGTCCTTCCTTTTCTCTCTTGATGGTCGGATGTTTCTCTACTTCCCATAATTCCCTCCTTAAAATGAAAATGTCCTTCTAAATCAACAGAAATAATTCAGAAAGACTTACAATAACTCCATATTCAGTTTTAATGTTGATCCTAATAATTTCTATAGGAAAAGACGGCATAAACCGTCTTTTCCTTCTGCCAGAGTAGGAGGCTCTGACAGGCATCTATATTGTGCGATTGCCGCAATATAGCTAATAAAAAACGCATCAGCAATCATATCACGGTTCCATATATCTTTTAGCGATATCTAACACGTTCTGTCTCAAACTCCACTTTTGATAATTAATTAGATTACCAAAATGGTACGAATCTACACTGACAGAAAATCGATCTACAGGAACATATAAGAGAGTATCTGTCACAGTGGCATCTGGGCGTATGATTGAAAAATCCAACCACTCGTTAAGGTTTTCGTTTTCATCTACCACATATCTGTAATTCGTGGCTGTAAGCAGGCAGCCTTCACTATTTTCTACATAAACATGTCCTTTGATCTTACTATCTTTTAGAACAGATCCAAGTTGAATAAGATGTCTATATAATGTGGTGTTTTTCCTTATTATCATGTGGTACAACGGAAAACCAGTGAAACTGTAGATTAAATACCACGGGATATTATAAACCGTCGCATCAATATAATTATACGCTCGCATGATTACATAGTTTTCCGCGAGAGTTTCAGCCATTTTAAGCGTTATATAAATACCTGTTTCCTCTTGCAGCAAATAAATAGCTTTATCATAATGCTCTTTAGCAATCCTGTATAATTCCTGTCTTTGCGGTTCTTCTGTCTCAGGAACATATTCTCTGTGTATTGTTACACTTTCAGCTGCTAGTAACTTTTCCATGGGGATTTGCAAAATATGACTTAGACGGTATAAATTCACTGTCGACGGGAGTGTCTCGCCACGTATCCATTTGTAAATAGGATTCGGACATGACAGGTCCAGCATATCCTGCAGTTCCCGGATACTATAGCCGCTATTTTTGATCGCATTCTGCAGCTTTTTCCCGGATAATTTGGTGTTCACTGTCATATAGGTTCTGGTCATCTCAGATACCTTCATTTTCTGCAGGATAATCCAAAATCTCCTGTAAATGTGCTGATGTTGTATCAGACAGTTTGTGTATTGTACGGTCTATGATCTCTGCCATATCTGGCCCGGCAGTTTCCCTGTGCCGGTACAGTTCACTGACCAGTGAGTCCAGCTCCACCGATCTGCATGCATGTATTAAATTGATTTCCTCAATATTGAATTTGTCACTTATCATTATCTTTCCTGCCTCCTGTTTACCTGATTCTGCTCTGGCCTGTCCAGCGTCCTAGATTTTACAATTTCATTGTTTGAATGAAGTCTGCTAAGTACAGATGTTTTTTCCGTTTTTTCCTGACAGCCTGTCCGGTCTTTCGTAAGTTCTGCCATATACCCGTCTATTTTGCTGATAAATTCAGATGCCGTTTTCCGGATTGTATCTAACGATTGTTTTAGTTCCGGCAGTTCTTTTCCCTCTGACCAGCCGGCTACATATGCAAAACTGTAGTCAGACGTATCTATTCCATAGTGCTGGCACACTGTATATGCAACGCTTTCAGCCTGCACTTCTTTACTGCTGCGCGACTTGTCCTTCCCGAAATCCGGGTTATCCCCTGAATGCAGCCTCTGATGTGATATTTCATGAATAACTGTTTTGATGGTCTGAACCTGCTGCATTCCCTTATTGATTACAATTCTATTTTCTGTAAGGCTGAAATAACCTTTTGCACCGGAACTTATGGTATCAAATTCTATTGGGACAGGACATGTTCTTTTTAACGCTTCAAAGAAATCTTCATATCTTTCGACATCCCCCATAAGTTCACTGACACCTGCAGAGGGCAGCTCCCTGCCCTCTGTATCACTGACATCAAAAACATTTACCACTTTAAAAGCCAGTTTCTGGACTTCTACGTTTTCCTTGACAGGATTACCGTTCTCATCTAAAACTGGTTTATTTGTATCAGGATTTAATTTGTTTCGGTTCACCTTTACCCTGTATGGTGCAGGTGCAAGGATCTTTATGGCCTTTGAGCCCTTTCTGACCTGACGCCCATGCTCCGTCTTCCATGCATTGTAGCCTGCAATCAGACTTGCATCCGGCTTCTGCTGGAAGATCAGCAGGATATTGTTGTGGGAATAACTGTGGAATTTTGACATGGTAGTCAGATAATCCTTATATTTCTGGCTCTCAAATAATTCCTTAACTCCCTGTTCAAGCTGTTCCGTTATTTTCCTGACCTGATCGGTCGTATCTTCATTTCTTCCCTTGTTCACAGAATTTTCTTCTCCTCTCCTTTATCATTTACTTTCTCTGCCTCGTCATGTGTGTAAAAAAGAATCCTGCCAAAATCAGTCACTTCAAAGTGAAACCACACTCCACCTTCGGTGTCATATACCCGAAACCGCGGCTTCATCTCTTCTCCCAGTATTATCTGGTCTATGATTCCTTTTTCTATATTGTCACCATCACAAAAATATACAGTTTCACCAACCTCACCAGGGAGCATGACTTTTATCCGTTCAGGATCATAATTTTGCCCGGCTGGTCCCAATTCCTCTTTTCCGCTGTCCTTAGCAGCTGCAGAAATATCAGGCGGGTCTTTCGTTTCTTCTGCAGGATTCTCATTGTCTTCATCACTATCAGAAATCGGGACAAATTCCCGGTACTCCCCCTCTATTGTCTTAATCTGCATCTGTCCGGGCAGGGAACTGCTTTCTATCCCCTCCCCTGTGTACTCTTTCTTTGCATCCCGGATCTCCCTCCGGATTTTTCTTGAGCTCATATCTGGGGTAATCTGTCCTATGAGACGTTCATCGTCTTTAAATGGCAGCATTTCCTGCAGCTGGCTTGTATTAAAGTTCTTATACCGCTCATCTATGTACGGGCTGTCCCCGTTCACGCTATACGCTTTACATATATTGATACAGCGTGAAGCCTTTGGCTGCGAAAAACCAAATTCCTGTTTTGCACACTCCCATATATTTGCATAACCGTCTTCCTTATACTGCCCTGTTTCATCAATAAGCTTCAGATAATATCCGATCGCGATGAAATTTTCCACAGAGGATTTCATCTTTTCCCTGATAATATTTTTTGCATCCTGATACCCCACCTTTTTATACCAGTCCCCATCCTGTGACGGTGATACAAACGAATTTAACGAGAATGATGGTAATGTCTTACTCCTGCCCATACTTTTTTTCCTCCTGTAAAAATTCATCTGTAAACCTGTCGTATGCCTCTGCGACAGCTCCGGTCCTGTCATATTCATAAATACTGATCCCTGATATCGGCGCTTCCTCGGCTTTTACTGAACGGGGAATATGGCTTTCATAAATATGTATGTTCTGTCCATACGCGTCCCTGATGATCTGGGAGACCTGTCTGAAGTTGCATGTCCTGTCATTTGCCAGTGTAAACAGGATCCCGTCTACTTTCAGCTTCGGATTGTATCCGTCTACTACAACCCTTGTAATCGTATTCAGCAGCTGCTCCAGCCCCCTTGCACTATAATACTGCGCCTGCACCGGGATCAGTACGCTGTCTGCAGCTACAAGTGCATTGATCGTAATGATATCCAGGGACGGCTTGCAGTCGATCAATATATAATCATACAGGTGTCTTATCATTTCCAGATATCTGCCCAGGATATTTTCGCGTCCGATGTATATGGATATGAGTCTCATTTCCATTTCTGACAGGTCTATGTTGGAGGGAATAAGGTCAACCCCTTCCCTGTTATGCAGTACACCGTAATCACTATTGATAGGTTCCTTATGGATCATCCTGTCCATGATCGTCGTAATCGTGATGTCGATGCTGTCCGGATCATAACCGAGCCCCTGTGTCGTGTTCCCCTGTGGATCCAGGTCGATCAGACATACTTTCTTTCCAGATTTCGCCAGTCCGACTCCCAGGCTGATCGTTGTGGTGGTCTTACCGACTCCACCCTTTTGGTTTGCAATCGCAATAATTCTGTTCATCATAAATTTTCCTCCTAAAAATTAATGATACTATGTGTTAATAGTCCCTATATCTATCTAAAAAGGTGAACCTTTTTAAACCACAAAAAAAGAACCCTTTTACCGATTCTTAATGAGATATTGGTTCCTTTATCTTTCCTTCCTTATTTTGTTGTGTTTACTAATTGGTAGCATCTGCCGCCATATCCTCCGTTAAATCCGTTATCACATCCCCCTTGGACTGGAATTCGCAGGCATTGAATGGAATCCCTCCTGCGGCCTGCGGCCAGAGCGCAAGTGTGTGGTCAACGTAGTATTTATCAAAACCTGACTCTTTGATCTCCTCCGGAGTAAGGTTTCTCGTCAACTGGTACACAATCGCACAGATCATCTCAAAGTGCGCCAGTTCCTCTGTACCGATATCTGTTAGTACACCCGCAACTGAGTTGTACGGCATCGTATATCTCTGTGCAAGATACCGCATAGACGCCGCAAGCTCGCCGTCCGGACCTCCATACTGACTGATTATAACCTGTGCGATCTGCGGATTGGTCTGGGTGATCTTTACCGGATACTGTAATCTCTTCTCATAATTCCACATTAGTTATAGCCTCCTTCCCACGGCCAATCCTGTATGGCCCATTTCCATTCCCTGATATCCATATCCACACAGCTAAGCACAAGCGGTCCATACTTTTCAGTGTAGTCCTTGACAAGCTTGTTTTTCAGCGCATTGTACTGTCTGAAATTCTCCATTCCCTGCTGGTCATACGGATGGGTATCGAGATAGAGGTTGAGATCCTTTAACACAAAATCGATTTTGCTGATCTCCTGCAAGAGCTTCTGACGTTCTGAGTCCATACATGGTTTACACCCTGCGTTCATCCCTTCACCCTCCTCCCTAAAAATGGTTTGTTGAGTTCCGGAAAGATCGTACCTGTCTTGAATGCCTCGTCAAGATTCTCGTACATCATACAATTTCTCTGCCATGGTACATATGCCATCGCTACGGGGAACTGTTCCATATACGCCATCTGTGGTTTCCATTCCTGCATATGTGTACTACTCCTTGTTGTTTTTGAATAGTTACTATCATAATATGTCGGATGAATGAAAATGCTACTATTCTGCCGACCGTCGAAATGGCCTCGCAAATAAAAATGCGCCAAAGAGCAATCCGTTTAATACCGCTGAGGCCAGAAGCTCACTCCATGTTATCGTCTGGTTTTCAAGCACACCGGACGTATAATTATTGGAAATGACGGGAACCAGATTATTGTTCATAAAATGCAGCGCTACCGGAACCCAGATGTTGTTCGTCTTCATATAAGCATATGCGAAAAAGATGCCAAGTGTAATACAGGTGATCTGCTGTGCCAGGATCATAAGAAGCTGACTGTCCTGCGTATAATAAAACAGATCAACAGGTAAATGCCAGATCCCCCACACGATGCCGAGCAGCAGCACACCGCCCCGCATGCCGAACCGCCGCTGCATCAGGGGCTGCAGATAATACCGCCATCCATACTCCTCACCCAGAAATGCAAAATACAGGAAGAAAAAATTCACTGGCATCACTGCCAGTTGGATCCATGTATACGGCTGTTTTAGCAGAATGCCGAAGTTTGCCCATTCACCACTGGCCAAAACCGCGATTGCCGTTCGGAACATATACAGCGCGAAGAATAAGAGAATGCAAAAACATGATGTTGCCGTATTCTTCCAACCCAGACCGTACATCTGGCGTTTTTCCTTCTTCGTTGCCAGCAGAATGATCCACCCGGCAATGCTTGAACCGATGATCAGCAATTGGACTGCCAGTGTCCACAGCGGAAGGACATATCCGTTGCCGGCTGCGATCATCGCGTAAGGATTTAATATTGATATAACTGCCATGACGGCAAGAACCGCTGTCACGCAGATAAAAAACACAAAAAACACCCTGGGGATCGATGCATCATTTTTTCTTGTACATAAAACAGCCAGCATCACACCTGCCGCCGGATAAAACATCTGTGCATTCGCGAATATGCCCAGATCAAGGTTTCTACCATTCCCATACCACATCAGCATCCCCATCAGGAAGGTAACGCCGTAGGCAACTGCGATATAGATGCGTAATCCCTTTCCTTTTTCCATATCTTCCATAATGTTCCTCCTCATCTGCACGATCCCAACATTTCTTGCGCTTCTTACCTGATGATAAACTGCACCAGCTTCATATCCTCATCAAAAGCAATCGTAAACTGTATCGTCCCTTCCTCGTAGCTTCCGATCATGACAACGCCTCCAAACGCCTGCTGTGTCTCCTGATCGACATTTCCAACGACGATCGTCTTTACGATCTCCTGGAATGCCCCGCACTTTTCATGATAAGGTTCACTCTGGGACGCAAAGTTATCTACTGTGATCACTTCCTGGAACACATCACTGCCCATATCGATTATACTCTGATAATCATGGTCATTGAAATATCCGATCGCCTTTTCAGCTTCCGCCTTGACAGTCTCCTCGTCAAACTGTTCCGGCAGGGGCTGCGCGCCACATGCGGTGAGGGTCAGTACCAGCATCAATACCACTGTCACCCTGCACAGGATCGCGTTTCTCTTTAAAAAATTTTTCATAAATACCACCTTTCCTTTTATTATATATCTGAAATCTACCTGCAGGATCTTACAACAGATCAACACATATGCATCTTATTGCCTGGAAATATTTATCCATTATCGGGAAACAGCAGCGTGACGGAAAAGACGTCCTCCCTCTGGACGGTCTGCATCTCACCGTGGTATTTCTCAACGGCATTGCGCACATTTTCCAGACCGATCCCATCATGCCCTGTCTTGGAAGACCTGCCTGGCGTGTATGTTCCCTCAGTGGTGTTGGACATCTTTATGACACAGAAATCCTGGATCTGTTCTCCCTGTAGATGAAGCCTGAAATCCTGATTTCCTCTGCACTCCTCCAGCGCATTGTCCAGCAGATTGGCAAATATTGTCGTCGTGTCCATGTCCGACAGAAACCCGAGGCGGACTCCCATCAGACTGCAGTAAAACTGCTCCTGGTTTAGCGATTTTAATTTATCATTTAATATGATATTGAGCATACGGTTGTCCGTATAATAAGTCATCCCCAGTGCATTTAACATCTGATGCATGTCAGCGACATAGCTGCGGGATCCAGCAAATTTCTGAGACTGTTCCAGCACCTGCAGATGGTTTCGGATGTCATGGATCACCTTGCGCGACTTCGCATAGTTTGATTCCAGGTCCGCATAAAACTGATGTGTCAGCTCATTCTGCTGTCTCGTCAGTTCCAGCTTGTGTTTTAGCTCCTGCGTCTTTGACACATCATGCCAGAAGTAGAGGCAGTACAGATTGATCACCAGGACAAGTGCGCAGTACACGATCAGCCACGCATGTCCAAACCGCAGTAGAAACACATCCGAACCGACTGCGAACATGAAAATAAGGACCATGCTGATGACTGGAACCAGAAGCATTCCCCGGATCCGAAACCGCATCTGCACTGACATGTATCTTTTTCTGATCAACACTTTGAATACAAATGTGATGGCGATCAGCAAAAACGCCTTCAAAAGAACCAGACAATATGCATGCGTTCTATGTTCCAGAGAAAATACGCCCCACATCACCGCAGCCGCAAAGATCGCGATCATCTGTGTCGCATACAGGGAAAACATAAAACCAACCTGATACAGTGTCCCTACCCTGTCCCTGTGATACAGCAGATATCCTGCCATAACATAGTATAACGTGATCCCTGCCATCGTCACAGCGTCATCCTGCCAGACCGTCGGAATCATCACAGTCAGAAGCGCATAGACAAGCCATGCCGCCGCCCGCACTGCGCACAGTATCCGCCTGTCCCCCGTCACCCGCGCACTGCGCGGCAGCAGTGTGACAACATACATGGAACAGAACATCAGGGAGGCAATATCCAACAATGTAAATATCCAATCCACGATCATGTGCATCGATCCCCCTCCATCCGCTGACGCTCCAGGCGTCCGGACAGGTAATTTGTCAGTTCCTGTTTCCACTCTTTTTGCTTTTTCTGGGACAGTGGAACCTGGTCACCATTGTCCATGAAAATATCAAGATTCCTGACATTTTTCACATGGAGCAGATTGACCACGAAGCTCTTATGCGGCATGGAAAATCCCATAGAACAGAGTCGCTCATAAATACTGCCGATCTTTCCCGTCATATGGTATATCTTCTGTACCGTCACCATATGGATCCTGCGGCTGACAAATTCAAAATAACAGATATCTGATATATCAACGCACACCGTTCCCTCATTGGTATGAAAATCAAGGATCTTTTGTCTGTCCGTCTTTTTCACATAATGGAAAACGTCTTCCAATACCTGCTGCAGCCGGACAGGAGCGATCGGTTTCAACAGATACTGGAATGCATGAACCTCAAAAGCTCCCGCCACATAATCACGATATGATGTGAGATAGACGATCCTGGTCTCCCGGTCCCGTCCGCGGATCTGCCTGCCAGTCTCGATCCCGTCCATTCCTTTCATGTCGATATCCAAAAATATGACGTCAAAGGAATCGTATGCGGCAAGAAGCTCTTCCCCAGAACCAAAACAGGATATTTGAATGTCCTTATTCCATTCCCCGATCACACCAGACACCATCTCGCAAACTGCCTGCTCATCATCACATATTGCAATCTGATACATCCTATCCCCCCGCCAATCTCCATATGTTTCAGTATACTGAATACCGTTAAAAAAGTAAATCCGGATTGAACAAAAGATAAAAAAACACGTATGAAATACCGATTTTGACACATACTGAGACCATATATTGATAAATGTCCTTTATCGGATTATGCAGGTGAAAGCAGAACAGGAACAGTTTTCCAATACCAAATAACTCAGAAAGGAATGGTTATTCCTATGTATCAAAGTTTTGAACAAAACAAGAACCATATATCGGAGATGCTCCATGTTGACCAGTCTTTTGACATCGTGAGCAGAGATGTGCTGATCGGTGAAAAAAATGCCGTATTTTATTTTATCGACGGATTCTGTCAGGATGCGCTGATGCAGAAGCTTCTGCAGTTCCTGATGGGATTAAAGGCCGGCGATATGCCCCAGAACGCCAAAGGACTCAACCAGCTCATGCCCTACGTCGAAGTTGACCTTACGAAAGATTTCAACGAAATAGCCAAGAATGTGCTCTGCGGCGTATTTGCGGTCATGATCGAAGGCTTCGACGAATGCATTCTGATCGACTCCCGCACCTATCCGGCACGCAGCGTGTCAGAACCAGATAAAGATAAAGTCCTGCGCGGCTCCAAAGACGGCTTTGTGGAAACAGTCGTATTCAACACCGCACTCATCCGGCGACGCATCAGAAGCACCGACCTGCGCATGGAAATGCTCAGCGCCGGAAAAGCATCCAAGACCGACATCGTGCTCTGCTACATGGACAACAGGGTTGACAAAGAATTTCTCGGAAAAATACGCGACCGTATCAAGGATATCAAGGTTGACGCATTGACATTGAATCAGGAAAGCCTGGCAGAATGCCTGTTTACCTCAAAATGGTACAATCCATTTCCGAAATTCAAATATACGGAACGCCCCGACGTAGCTGCGGCACAGATCCTGGAGGGAAATATCATCATTCTGGTAGACAACTCCCCCTCCGCGATGATCCTGCCCATCAGTATTCTGGACATGATACAGGAGGCCGATGACTTTTACTTTCCTCCGCTCACAGGCTCGTATCTCAGGCTGTCGCGCTTCCTGATCCTGATCCTGACATATTTTATCACACCCACATTCCTTCTGCTGATGCAGAATCCCGACTGGATTCCGCCTGCGTTTGACTTTATCGTGGTCAAAGAAGATATCAATGTCCCTCTGATCTGGCAGTTCCTGATCCTGGAACTGGCGATCGACGGACTGCGGCTTGCGGCAGTCAACACGCCTAATATGCTGTCCACACCGCTGAGTGTCATGGCTGCATTGATCCTTGGAGAATTTTCGGTCAAGAGCGGGTGGTTCAATGCCGAGGTCATGCATAATGCTATAAAACCTTATAAAATCAAGGCTTCTAAGCCTATTACATATATATTTACACCAGTTTTACACCAAATCCCCAATCAGCCAATTCCCCTCATCACTCTAAAGAATTCTTCATTGACAAAATCATCTTCGACTGATATATATACATTTTCCGTTGTTTTATAAGATGCATGACCTACTATTTTAATAAGCGCATTAGGATTCATATTAAGTTCAGCCATTCTAGTACAAAAAGTGTGCCGACAGATATGACAAGTAATGTTAGGTAATTTTTCTTCATGGTTAGTGTTATATTCATTCACTATCTTATGTGCATACTCATTGAACCTAGCAGTCAATATGGGTAATCCTGATCGGGTGTGCAACACAAAACCCTTATATCCATCAACACATGAATTAAATTTAAGTGAATCAAAGTAGGTGGTTTCTTTTAATTCTTTTAGCAGTTCATACACATCATCTGACATTGGAACCTTTCTTTTACCATTTGTAGTTTTAGTTGCGTCAATGTGATATGATGTTCTGCTTTTATCATCTCCCTGGATAAATTGATGATCCACATTAATAGTTCGATTTTTTAGATCAATATCATTCCATGTAAGCCCTGTCATTTCTCCAACCCTGAGTCCCGTCAACAGCATCAACTTAAACCCTAGAAGATAATTATACCCCCATCTTGCATTCTCGCAGGCGGTCAAAAACAAATCAGTTTCTCTCTTTGTTAAAGCTGTTCTGGTGCTAATTTTTTTGTATGGATCAATGCATTTCTTGGCAAAATTCCGTCTAATCATATCATCTTCAAATGCCATTTCTAAAATTCCATTGATGTATTTGTGTATACATTTGATAGTACCATTAGAATATCCTTTTTCTGAAAGCTCCTTATAAAACAAAACTATATCAGATTTAACAAGCTGATTGAGTTTATATTTCCCAATCCAGCTATTTCCAATCCAGCGATCATATTCTGTCCTATACTTAAATTTTGTTCTTGGCTTGATGTTAACATTTTGTTCCAAATATCTGTCGAACATTTGGTTCAAGGTCATATCTGTAGTGTATATGCCCTGCAAAATGTCTTTATTGATTTCTTTTTCTTTGATTCTCAATTCATTTAGTGTTGGTGCATAAATAGTTTTTCTTTCTTTATGAGCATCATAATAGCGATACATGTACGTACCATCTTTGCGCTGTGTCTCTCCTTTGTTTAATACTTTTCCTTTATTATCTTTCCTTCTTTCCATAATAATTTATTTACCCTCCTTTTGAAAGGAGCCTCAATGTGAATATAATTATATCACATCAAGACTCCTTTGTGAATTGCATAATAAATACATCATTTAAATCATAATGTATTTATTCCATCAAGATATTCTTCAAATCTTTTTCTTTTTATAAGTCTATGACTACCCTTAAATATTACAAACTCACATCCGGGTTCGTTAGACAAATCTCTAATTTGATTTTCTCCAATACTAAATAATGCAGCTGCTTCTGGCAATGTCAAATTAATTTTCTCCCAAATTGGTATTTCGATTTTGCTCATATACATCATCTCCTGCTTCTAATTATTTCCAAAAAAGTTATTTTTAAACACTTATGAATATATTTATTACCTCATGTCCCCGTACTTCCAAATCCACCGTCTCCTCTCTCAGTATCAGACAACTCATCTACCTCATTAAATTCAACATTTAAATACGGCATTACCACAAGCTGTGCAATTCTATCCCCCGGACTAACAATTCTTACAGCAATAGAATCATTATGTAACGCAACCATATATTCTCCTCGATATCTCGAGTCGCACACACCTACACAATTCGCTGGGCGTAACCCTTGCTTAGATGCGAGTCCACTTCTAGCGAATACCGCACCAAAATATCCAGATGGTATTTCAATCGCTATTCCTGTATTTATGAACTCTGTTGTATGTGACTCAACTATTACTGGTTCTTGAATATCTGCATATAGATCATACCCTGCGTCACCCTCATATTGTCTTGTTGGTATTGTTGCTGTTTTCGTCAATTTCTTTATGTTTATCTTCATTATTATAATTATCCTTTCTCAACATTCATTTTTGTGACTTTCAATTTACTAAACTCATTTAAGATTGTTTTATTGATTTTATTTAATATGACGTCATAGTTACCATACTCAATATTATAAAACGGTGCATATGGTGCAAAATTATTATCCATTACATCAATCTTTATCTCATTCGTATCTGTGTATGCTGTTACTCTCCCACGAAGAACTGTAACCTTTTCGTGTTTCATAACAGCGAAATTGTAAACATATTTTTCTTCCGCTGCGTCATATTTGAATCCCAAATCTAATAAATGTTTCACAGTATTATCAGAAATTATGTACTGATTTTCATGAATCGATTTTACTTTGCCCAAATTTATTCATCTCCCTTTTGAATTTTCTTTTGAATTTCCTTGTAATCACATGGGATGCATTGTCCCCAATAATATGTTTTATCTTTCACACTGCAGTATACTTTTACTCTTGCCTTGTCTTCTTCGTTAATTAATGAGTGAATGCATTGTTCGCACTCACTCGTTAAAATCATGTCTGCCATAATACTATTTCACCCTTTTTCAATGATTGTTGAATATCTATTACTTTCTGGTTTGATGATCCGCACCATGGAAGTGTAACATCACGTAATGAGTCTATATATTGTCCGTCTATCAATACATCTATGTTTTTAACAATCGCAACTCGTTTTCTATCCTGTTTTATAAAATATGCCTTATCGTCCACCTTTATAGTTTTTCCGTTTAAAGAATTAGAATGATAATATGATGGATGAAATGTAAATATAATATCATCGAAATATTTGCACGTAGACATTGTATATCCCGTATATAACCAGATAGATTTTTTCGAACCTGAAAGACGGATTCTATTGACTAAATCTAATACATCATCAAGGTTTTCTTCTGCCAGAGGCTCACCGCCGAGGATACTGATCCGTTTAATATATGGTCGGTTTGCTAGTTCCAAGAATTTATTTTTTACTTCTTCTGTCCATTCTTTACCACCATTATAATCCCATGTTTCAGGATTGAAACAGTTAGGACAATGGAAGTGACACCCTTGTACGAAAAGGGCGATTCCTACGCCCTCTCCGTTTGACAAATCTAAACTTCTAATTTGTGCATATCGAATTTCAATCACACTCCTTATACTCATGGTCATCTAAGTGTACAAATCTTTCCGCTATCTCCTGAGTCCTACCCTGATTCCAGTAATGACTTCCAATATATCCACAGGTACGTCTTGCAATATTCATCTTATCTTGGTCACGATTCTTACAATTTGGACATTCCCATATGAGTTCATCATTCTCTTGTATAATCTGAATTTCCCCATCGTGTCCGCATATTTGACAATAATCTGATTTTGTGTTTATTTCTGCATACATAATGTTTTCATATATAAACTTCATTACTTCCAACAATGCAGGAATGTTGTCGTTCATATTACTACTTTCGATATAAGAAATAGCTCCTCCTGGACTTAACTCTTGGAACTTACTTTCTATTTCAAGTTTTGCAAATGGATCAATCTCTTCTCTTACATTTACATGATAAGAATTTGTAATATAATTTTTATCAGTAATGCCTTCAATAACACCAAATCTTTTCTGTAAGCATTTTGCAAATTTATATGTAGTGGATTCAATTGGTGTGCCATATAAGCTGTAATCAATTTTTTCTTCTTTCTTCCACTGATTACATTTATCATTTAAAGCTCGCATAACTTTCAATCCAAATTCAGTGCCTTCAGCGTTATCAGTATGTGATTTGCCAGTCATATATCTGACACATTCATATAATCCTGCATATCCAAGAGATAATGTGGAATATCCGTTATGTAAAAGATCATCTATTGGTTTATGTTTATCTAATCTTGCCAAGGCTCCATATTGCCACATGATAGGCGCCGCATCAGATAAAGTGCCTTCTAATCGTTCATGGCGACATTTCAATGCCTTATGACATAACTCAGTACGTTCTTCAAACAGTTCCCAAAATCTATCAGCATTACATTCAGAAGAAAGAGCCAAATCTACCAGATTGATTGTAACTACACCTTGATTGAATCTTCCATAGAACTTAGGACTATTATTCTTATCATGCCATACTGTTAAAGCGGATCTGCAGCCCATTACAGGATACATATTGCCGTCTTTTAATCGCTTCATTACCTTTTCTGACATAAAATCAGGAACCAATCTCTTTGCTGTACACATTGCTGCAAGTTCTGTAAGATACCAATACTTACTGTTCTCATGGATATTATCTTCTTCCAATACATATAACAACTTAGGAAATGCAGGTGTAATATAAACACCAACTTCATTTTTTAATCCTTCGATTCTTTGTAATAACATTTCCTGTATAATCATGGAAAGTTCTTCTTTATATTCTTCTGTCTCTCCAAGATACATAAACACTGATAAAAATGGAGACTGCCCATTTGTATTTGTCATAGAATTTAACTGATACTGGAATGTCTGTACTCCATCCTGAATTTCTTTCTGCAAATCTTTTTTTGCCCATTCAATAGATTCTTTTCCTGCAAATCCCCATGATAAATATTTTTTTAGATATCTATTATAACTATCTCTAACAAATGGAGCCAGATGTGTTAATGTGATTGTCGCCCCACCATACTGTGAAGAAGTAACTGCCGTAATGATCTGTGTAGCTATAGTCATTGCTGTCAAAAATCTATGAGGTTTTTCAATCAGTGTACCATTGATGACTGTTCCGTTTTGTAACATGTCTTCAAGATTAATCAAACAGCAATTATGCATATGCTGTGCAAAATAATCTGCATCATGAAAATGAATAATCCCTTCATCATGTGCTTTTACCACATCTTCTGGTAGTAAAAATCTTCTTGTTATATCGGTACTGGTAATCCCAGCTAAATAATCTCTCTGGGTAGTTACAACTGACGCACTTTTATTAGAATTTTCAGAATTCCAATAATCATTCACACCATCAATTAGTTCCAAAATACTCTTATCGGTCGTATTGCTTTCTCTAACAAGTTTTCTTCTATATCTATATTCTATATACTTTGTAGCAACATCTTTTCTTATGCTTGCCATAAGTTTATTTACTACCTGATCCTGAATTTCTTCCACAGTCATACTTTTATTCAGAGATTCTATGTAATTTGCAATATCTCTAGCCTTTTCTTTCGCATAAGCAGTTTCTTCGCCATCAACGTCAATAAATGCTTTCAATACAGCTATCTTGATTTTATCTTTATCAAATTTAACTTTGCGTCCATCTCTTTTTTGTACTGTCAACAACTATTCCTCCTCAGACTTCCTATACTTCTTATATATTCTTGGAACAAATGTCAATCCAATCGCACCAACTAAAGTGATAATACCTTGTTTTGGTAACATACAAGCACATGCTATTGATATTGCTCCCATCCATAAATATATGAACCATATAAAAATTTCAAATAAATAACCCCATATTTTCTTTACTGTTTCTTTCAAATTACATTCCTTCCTCACCCAATGAAACAGGTACTTCATCAGTTTGTTTACACATCTTTCATGTTCTATTTAATCTGCAAATTCACTTTACATCATTTTGTACGATAAACAACGAGTTTCTCCTTTGTTTTCATCAAGCGTTATTGTTACTCTGTTACATTTTCCATTTAAAAAACCATTAGAATGAAATACACAATTATTAACATCACAATAAACTTCTAGTCGGGGTTTAAATTCCTCTTTTAAGTTATGAATAGCACAAGATGTCGTTCCACTATCTTTAAAAGATTCACATTTTGTATCATCACTATCACATACATTATTCCCACTTATCATTATTTCTTTTTTATGGCAACACTCTGAACCTCTATTATAAATACATTTTGTCACCCTGCAATCAACTTTTTTGTCCATAAAAATCACCTGTTTTATCAACTTAATATACTATTATTGTTCCAATCGCTTCAACCAACGCCAAAAGAAACATAGTTATCAAAATCTTAACAGGAAATAGTTTCTTCAAATTAACCACCTCTCCTTTGCAAATTATCTCTTTATATTTCCCTTACCACCATCACGCAAATTCAGTGTCCAATGGGATACATTGTCATCTACATTTGCATGATTAAAAACTTTCTGTATACTTTCTATAACATATTCTTCTTCATTTAGAGTGGCAGTTACAGCACTATTGTTTCTATCCAATAATGCTGTTGCCAGCTCATGACTTGTACTAATTTTATTTATTCATGTTCACTTCCCTTCATTAAATAATTCTCTATCTCTGTCCAATTAAAACACCTTTTACCTTTCCAACTTTCATTCCACTCATATTTATCACCAAAACAAATTTTTACATTGGCATTGCTATTATCTAAATATCTCTGTTCATCATCAATTAAAATGCCACCTGACATATCAATTGATGACTTATCTTTATACTTCTTCATGTCAATGCCGATAAATTTTGCAAATGATAGATTGTCTTTAATCCAAATCTCTTTACCAAAGAGATTTGGTTGGACTCCCATAGAGACAATCACTATTTCATATTTATTTTTTAATCTGTTCAATACTTCTTTTGCATTATCCATAAACTCAACTTTTGCAAAGAATCGCGGTTGCGTAAAATATCTTTTTATATGTTTAGATTTAGCACAGGAACACTCTTTAAAATCCCATGTTCTGATATCTGTCCAGTGTATGTAATTATAATTTGTATAATATCTATAATCTTCGTTGTACATATTGCATATAGCTTTAATACTATTTAAAATAGTGTTATCAAGATCACAATAAAGCTTTGGTTTGCCTAAAATATAACATCACTCCTTACTTTGTATTAAAAACTTATTTGCAAATTGTTTTGCTTTCTCCTGAAGTTCTTCAATAGTACCATTATTATCAACAATAAAATCATAATGATAATCAAACACATTTTTATCTGACGTATTAGATGTAATCTGTGTTACAGAATCTCTAACAATCAAAATCGTTTTTGCACCAAATTCATCAACCACTCTCTTGATTTCTTCTGACTCTCTTATATGTAAAAACAGGACTTGTCCTTCTTCACTTTCTAAAAACTCTTTGATTTTATTTTTCATGCTTTGAAATGGCATATCACAATAATCTCTAGTTAAGGATTTTAAATCAGACAAAAATTTTCTGTCCTTTTCTGTTTTTCTTCCATCCCAGCCAATTTCTTTTGCGATCTCTTTTACCCTGTCAACGGATGAAAAATTAACTACTGTATGAAATCTTTTTAGTTTGTCATTCAATTCAACAGATACTAATTCTACGAAGGTGTCTTTACCGACACCTCCTGAACCATTGATAATAAAAATTTGTTTATTCAAATTTTACTGCCCCCAATTAAATAATCTTTTCAAAGACGTGATGTGTTGCTAACTCATTTTCAATGATGGACTTCCCTGATCCAGAAGCCCCTATTGAACCTCTCACAACTAAAGTCGCAAGTTTCCTGTTTCATCGTCCTCGCAACCTACTAACTCCACAGGCGTAAATTCCGATAGTTCCTACCGTACTAAATATATTTAAGCCGCATTAAGCAACCTTAAACCTTCATTAAGAATATTGATAGCAGCATTGATATCACGATCATGCATATTTCCACAATTAGGACATGTCCATTCCCTGACGGATAAATTTTTCGTTTCCTCATTCACATATCCACATACACTACACGTCTGGCTTGACTTCACAAACCTACCAATCTTCACATACTGTCTGTTATTCCAAGTAGATTTATATTGCAGTTGTCTTGTCAGCTCATACCAACCACAATCTTGAATTGTTTTTGCAAGATTATGATTTTTTGCCATATTACTTACTGCCAAATCCTCACTAACTATCACTTGGTTTTCGCTGACTAATTTGTGAGAAATTTTATGTAAATAATCTTTTCTGGTATTTGAAATCTTTTCATGTATTCTTGCTACTTTGATTCTCTGTTTATTCCAATTTTTACTACCTTTTATTTTATGAGATAATTTTCTCTGTTCTTTTGCCAATTTATCTTCATATTTCTTAGTTAATTTTTGGTTGTTAAATTTCTTACCATCAGAAGCGATAAGCAAATCTTTAATGCCCAAATCTATGCCAACCACATTGACAGCTTTCTCTAATGGTTCTATATCCACATTTGTACAACAAAGTGATACATAATATTTTCCGCTTGGTTCTTGTGATACTGTGGCATTAAGGATTCTTCCCCGTGGTATTAACTTGTTTTTCGTCTTTACCATTCCAAGTTTAGGAAGTTTGATATGTTTATCACAATACTGAATGTTATTATTTACACACTTTGATTTATAAGAAAATCTATGCGTTTTCTTTGATTTAAACTTAGGATAACCAGAATGTTCATTAAAAAACTTCTGATAAGCATAATCTAAATATTTAAGTGATGATTGAAGAGCAGTGGAGTCAACTTCTTTTAACCATTCCAGTTCTGATTTTAAGTTTGTTAAATCGTTTGAACACTGACCATACGAAAATGTTGCTTTATTTTGTTTGTATATTTCAATTCGCTTTGCAAGATAATGATTATAGACATATCTGCAACACCCAAATGTTTTTTGTATTAGTTCTTTTTGTTTCTTGTTTGGATAGATACGATATTTATAAGCTTTTTCCACTGACTTCACCCCACTTTCTACTAGAATATTCTCTTTCTATTGCAATCCGTATGTCAATTCATCCAATGACTAAAGTCACAGGTATTCTTGGCATAAAGCGATAAAACAATAATCATATATGTATTTATTCCTCCACTTCAATATCATCAAAAATAATAGGTAATTTTGTTTTCAATTCTTTCAGTAATGGTCTTGTAACCTGTACCATCTGAGGATGTGCTGCCTTTGCCGTTCTCAGTTTAAAGAAATTACGCCATTCTCTATAATTGGCAGTGATTGTGATTTCAGTCTTTGTACTGTTAGGCAATACAGAACGTGCTTCCTGTGGTGTTGCTCCTAAATCTAATAATTCAAAATACATGCGTTCAGCCGATGCCATTGCGTCAGTCCATGCAACATCTTTATCAGATCCTTCTTTAAAGAATAATGGTCTAATTACTGTAATTTCTTTACCAAACTTATCTTTAGAATAATTACAGTATCTTGTACTCTCCTGTGCAAAAGAAGCAATTCTATGTCTCACCAACTCATGAGATACGCCACGATCCACCGTGAATTTAACCGACAATGTTGAATGTTCAATCATTGCTTCATGTCCTCTGCCAATTAGCATTTGTACAAATTTCTTAGCGGATTCACCATCATCTGTAATCTTATCTTCTGACTTGTAGCATACGCGCCCAATCTTCTCAATAAGCTGTAATTCCTTGATTCCACCCTCGGAAATCTCTGTTAAAATCTCGTAACTAGGTTCAATAATTCTCATACTATTTTTTCTCCTTTTTCTTTTATGTTTCATTTGTTACACTTCAAATTTCTTCATATCTTCTATAAACGATGAAATAACACTTCTATCATCTGTGATTACTTCCGTTTCTATTTTTTTACCTTGCGCGATCGCGAAAACACCCACGATTGATTTTGCGTCTATTATGCTTCTTCCGTCATATAAATTGATATCATACTCATCATATTTTGAACTTGAGCAGACATTAATAAAATCACACACCATTTCAGGTGTTGACAGTTTAATTTTTAATCTATTCACTTGTACCTCCTTGGATAAAATTTGAATTTCAATTGATGTGTTTACGAGTTACATTTATTATTTCTCTGTTTTAGATGTGTTAGAATCAGAATCTAAATTAGATTATTCATAACTTACACTTTTACCAATTTCTCTTAGTCCTACATAGATTGGAAATTGTAAGCTTTCAAGACCTGTTTTCTTATCTTTGCTAATCTCTTTATATTTAACTTCAATAATCCTTCCCAATAAATTATCTCTGTTTTTCCAGAATTCTGTCCTAGTTTCATCATCAAATCCTGAGCCAACATTAACAGTATTCTCTTTATATTTAACAACTAACGCTCCAAGCGTTCCTTTTAATCTTCCATCTCCTTCTAATACTTCTTTAATAGGAAGATCCATGGTATAAAATCTTTTAATCTTGATAAGATCAGTTGTGCGTTTACATTTATATGTAGTATCTTTATTGAGCATAAGCCCTTCCCAATCTTGTTCAACAGCATAATCAAGCCATTTCATAATTTGGTTTTGATCTGTTCCTTCATATACCATAGTAACTACTTCTACATTTTTTAGCCCTTTTTCTTCAATAGTTTTACGCAATCCATTCAACATATCTCTACGAATTTTATATTTGACCGTGGATTTCTTATTTTGTAATTCATCTTCTGGGAAATAATCAAATATTACAAATTTAATTTTCTCCTTCGATTCTGAATCAGAATTTATAATACCTGTTCCAATTCTAAAATTCTCTCCATCTGATAAATTGTCAGTATTCTTTCTAATAAGTTCTCCATCATAGAACCAACCAACACCTAACTGTTTCAAATCAGATATAATATGTTGCATACCAGTAAACTCTTTACCTTGCCTACTGATAAGTTTATCATGATAGAATGAAGCACGATTTCCGTTAAGTTTTTGACTGAGAGCAAACCACTCGTTATCCTTTAGTTTAAGCTTTTCATACGAAGATCCCAACTGCACTTCCCAAGAATCTATTAATCCAGGAATGCATTTATTGACCAATTTTACATCAGCTCCAAGCCTAAATTTCTTTGTAATCATTTGCTCATAAAACTCTCTGTCTTCCTCATGACCAAATAAGAATGCTTGAATCTCATAAATATCTTCGTCTTTCCCTGTATTATTTTTTTGAAGATACTCCATAACATCCTCAAATGTACTACTTGCACATAAATAGTATGGTGCTAGTTCAGAACTTGGTGATACTTCCTTCTTAATTTTCTTTGCGCTGATTCCTGTTACAATATTTCCATCCAGTAAAAATCTTAAACACCTCTTGAATAATTCATTATTCTTATTTGCAGTAATAATTGCTTTCTTATCATTTAGGCTACTTGTTTCTTGAATCTGTTGAAATAATTTAATTACTTCTACCAATCACATTCTCCTTCCTTAAAACACACATTTTATCTTTTAACTACAAATACATGAATCGTATTCCCTTCATAGTCAATCGAAATATTTACAACATCATATATCTCTTCATTTAAAGAAATACTCTCGCCAATATTAGGTTTAACAAGACAATTATGTTTTGCATATATGTAATCTTCTTTCAAATTTTGTGCATCATAAAAAATAATATCCATACTTTCTCCTCAGTTGAAATTGCGATTTTAACTATGATGTATTCCAAAAGTAATATATTTATTATCAACTTCTACTATTTCTGCACTGCCTACATCTTCATAATCGTCTTCACCAGAAGCATATTCATAGTCATAAACATAAAAATTTATATCATCATCGTCTTCAAAATTCCTATTTATTAAATCAATTAAATCAGCTTTTTTCATTGTACCTCCTTCATAAATAAAAGACTTGTTTTATTGCTTATTTATATATCTAATAATTTCATTTATTTTATCCCACATAAGTTGAGAATCCCTACCTTCCCATTTCATAGGAACTGATACTATGGACAATGGAGAAATCTTAACATTTGAAAAATCATAATCTCCTATTCTCTCAAAATAGTCTTCAAACAAAACAAAATCGTCATTATTATAAATTCCATTATTTGTGTATTCTAAAACGGTTTTATTATCATTTAAAAAACCAAGAGTAAAGGCATTTTGATTGTTTCCAAATTCTGTTAGTTCAAGTATGTAACCATTTTTGCCATTTCTTGTAACAAAATAGTCTCCAATATTAAATTTATACTTCATTAATTCACCTCCAAATAAAAGCGTGGATTTATCGTGTTATTTTCCATCCAATTTCTTTCATCTTCTTAATACATAATTTAGCTTCATACATTGTTAAACCAACACCTGTATTGCCAATTCCTTTTTTGTCCATAAGAGTTTTATCATATGACTGGATTAGATGTTTTCCGTTCTCTTTATGTAATAAATGTAAAGTTTGTTTATAATTATGTTTAGTATTTTCTCTCTCATAAATCACACCATAGTTATTTTGTTCTACTTTTGCAAATCCAATTTCTTCAAATTTTTCATCAATATTTTTAAATAATTTCATTTATCTTCTCCTTATAATCATTCAAATTAACCTCTTCCATAGAAACAACTTTAAACCATCCAGGATTCAAACCAATCTTTTGGTGAAACTCAAACATCAACTCAGATAACTTATCCTCTAACCATTTTCTATCTTCGTCAGTTACACCATCATAAATGTATGTATCACATCCAGAATCATCACAATATGCTTCATCTAACTCCTCCATAATCCTATCTGGATCAGGATCAGTTCTTAAAGGAACAAGTTCACATTCACCAAGATAAATTGTTGGATTATCTGTAGATAAACTTTTTTCAATCCATTCTTTACAGCCTAAAGCATCCTGTATTGCTTCTTCTTTTGTATTAAATGTACCATGCGTCCAAGTTTCACTATCTGTTTCATTCCATGACCATAACACCTTCAATCACCTCTCAATCATTTCAAATGCCTCTATCATACCTTCCATAAAGTCAGTACCGTCTTTATTTTCATCTATGTACTCTTCCAGTTTATCTATTTGGTCATTCAGATAATTCAAACTTTCTAATATGTCATCATGGTCATTACATCTTTGTTCTAATTCATCTTTCTCATTTTCTAACTTCTGATATGCTGCATATAATTTTTCGCTTGGCTCTCCACATATCTCTTCTACTTTCCGAGCAAATTCATTACTAATATTTTCAGATACAATTCTGAGAATATCTGATAAATCTTTGACTTGCTCCCAATTTCTGTTTATCATTATCATAATAATCAATTTCTCTTTTTTGTTTATACTTTTATCTTCTCAATGCCACCAGTCATTCAAATTTCTCAAATCTGTATTTCTGTTTAATTTGCGGATATTTTTCACGGTCTACCTTTGCCATAAACATATCATAAGGTCTTGCAAATGCGTTAAAATGCACCCCCTTTTTCTTCATTCTTATACAATGCGCGATATACAACTAATTTTTCATTCGTTTCTGTATGTGTTGCTATTGCTTCAATGATGTACAAATATTCCATGCTATGTTCTTTATCTTCCACCGTTTCACGCTTGAAATGCTGTACAATATCTCCTTCTCTTAATCTTTCCATTTTTCTTGTCCTTTCATTTATTTTTTGTTTATATATTGCATATTTTTAATCTTGAAACGAGCGATTTATTGCCTTATTTCAAAGCCTCATATTCAATAAGTCTAATTGAAAAACTATCGTCTAAAATATGTTTTCCATATCTTTGTATGAGAATATTTTTAAATAATTTTGTACTTTCTTCTGTCATACCTGTAAATGTTAGATAGAACGGTAATTTACAATCAACGATTGTATTAAAGTTCTTCCAGAACAGATTTTCATTAAGATCTATACCAGTATTTTTCTTAAATTCCTCATTGGTTCCACCTTTAATACTGACGGCATACAAAGAATTATTATATTTTGCCAACTCTTCTATTGTTTTCTTTGGGTATTCACTTTCAAGCAATAGTAAATCACTATGAAAAACAAATTGTGGTTCTAATTTCTCCAATATTTCTTTCCAATGATTAATATATAACGCAGGTGCACCTCCCATAAGATGTAAAACAGGTAAATTGGAATTATGGAAATCTTTGATAAGCTGCTTCGTTGGAATTTCGCTATACACTCCTGTATGTACACCGTCTTTTGTAACATAACAATAAGGACATCTAAGAGGGCAACCTTTTAATTGCACAACAAATTGTTCATTATATTCTTTTGTTTGACCTGTTCTATTTTTATAAATATCTGAAAACTTATCATACCCTCCACCGCCTTTATATGTATCACATCTTCTATATAATCCGTTATTCAAAATATTACCAGTATTCACATCACGTAATTGTTTATCGCAAAGATGCATTACTTTCCAATTGTACATTTATATAATTCCTTTCTCTGTATTCAAACAAATAAAACCTATCTTTCATTGGCATATTTCATCATCTTCCAAAATATAAAAGCCACTTATAATTACTTATATTAATAATCTTCTCTTTAAGTTCTTTGATCTTCTTGTTATTCTCTGTGTATATTTCAATTTGTTTCTCTACCAAAGTATCTGCTTTTAATTCTGGATATAGAGATACAAGTGTAATGCTACTTTCATTTTTTAAATTGCCATATGTATCAGACTCATAATTCATATACTGTTCTACCAGAATATTCATATCTTCTTCGATATTTTGATTTTCTTGCATATACATATTTATTTTAGATTCCAAAGTATATCCGCTGATGATATTCCAACTCAGTATGACAATAGTTATTATGCATACTCCAAACCCAATCGTACAAAAACTTCCTGCACTATCCCAATTTTTATTTGCAGCAACAATTAACAAAGCCAAAAATATAATTGTTAATAAAATTAACATATCTCATCCTCCTTATATTGTTTCTCTAATCAAATCTTCCTTTGTTTCTTCAGCTCGCTTTAAAAACCACTCTACTTTTTCATTTACCAAACTATTAAATAACTCTACACATTCCTCATATGTATCAGCATACATTCTTGAATCAATTTGAACTGCTTTTGATTTTGCAAATTCTGTTTCGCTATTTCTTTTAAACGGAACAAAGAATGATGAATATGATTCTTCCTCCGTTATCTTTTCATAATCCCATGCGTAACCTCTTAACATCCCATATACAGGTTTTGATATTAATCCCATTGTGATCTTATTATTGTCAAATTTATAAGCACATGCCCAAAGTTTTGTACCTGGTTTGATATTTTTTATTTCTTTATAGTTTCTATAAATCATTTATTTTTATCCTTTTCTATGATATAATTATTTTTGTGAGTTGGTAGAATTATACATATTTATGAGGAGGTTGGTTTGATGGACTGGAATTCAAATTTATTCTGGTGTCTTGCTGGTGCGTTTCTAAGTTTACTCAGTGGTTTACTTTTTTATTATTTAGGCATAAAAAGAAAACGTCTTTCATATGAAATGAATACAGTATGTCTTATATCAAATAATATTCAGCAAATAAAAGGATTAAAAGTAAAATATAAGTCCAGTAAAATAGATGAATTATATTCCACAAAAATATCAATTAAAAATATAGGTAATTCAACAATCGAAAAACAAGATTTTGCGACCACGTGTCCTATATCAATATCAACAAATGGATATTTTTTACTTAACAAAGAAAATGATATTCATTTTTATCCTGTACATAAATCGAATAATATTTACCCAATATTTGACATCAATAATTCGAACGGAAGATGCAATCATATTATTATAACATTTGATTATTTATCAAAATATGAATCATTTAGTTGCTCCTTATTTCATACTGGAGATATATCATTTGATGGTATTTTAAAAGAAGGTGAAATATTAAATAATGCAGATATCTCAAAACGAAGAGAACGTTACCAATATTTATTTACCACACTAGCAGGTTTATTAGGCGTATTGCTTACAATACTTTATCAATTTATAACAGAGTTTATCACTAATTTAATTCATTGAAAGTCCTATTTCATTGGCATTTTCAATCTATATATAGTGGTTTTTGATTTTACGAACCGCTATATATAGATGTTTTTTTATGTTACATTTGCATTAAAAGTGTCCTTATCGGCTCCCTATCCACCTTCTCTTTCATCCATCTTATATACCCAGGATCAATGTCTCTTATTTCTAACAATGTATTTCCTGAATACTTTCCAAAATCGACACGATATTCTTCTAAAGATATTTCTTTTTCTTCTACCTTTTCACCATATAGAATTTCTTTTAATTCATTTGGAATAATCATGTCTAAATCTGCTCTTGAACTTAATATGTCACACTCATGAATGAAAACTCCATATCATTTCTTGGCTCTGGCATAATTTCCTCGCCAGACCTATTTTTATTCCATTCACCGCTATGTGCTTCACACATACAAGCAATCATTTCTTTATACTGACCGTCTATATCATGTTCTACTGATGTTGTCCTTACCCATTCAGCAGCTAACATTGGATGTTCTGATACGGTATATCTTGATCCGTTCCATCCACATTTAACAGCATCATGAAATACAGGAACACATCTCATGCAATCTCTAATTTCTGGTGTGTTATATTTTTCTCTATTGGCTTTTAATCTAAGCCTATATTCAGAATACTTGCAAACATATACTCATGATAAATCTGTCCAAATTTTTCACACTGTGTAGCATTATGGAATTTACCACTTGTGCTACTTGGCATCGTAAATATGTAATCAGGAATTTCTGCTACCATATCCATGTAGTATGCATTAATTGATTCCGTTTCAAAATTCCTCGCTAGCGGTTCAAAAATTTTCTGCTTATCCTCTCTTGTCATTTACTTCTCCTTATCTCAAATAATTTTTCAAATAATACTCAAAATACTTCTTTATAAACAATGCTGAATACTTGTTATCTGGCATGAAAAACACTGGAATATTGTACTTAAACCAGAAACTATGTAACGATGCCAAGAACGACTTCTTATTATATTGCGTATTATAGTTACCATTTGCCACATCAGAATAATTTGCATTTTCTATTAGCAATACCTTCTCTTTCGGCGCAAGACTCAACTCCTTCTCAAAGCGATCACGTTCTTTTGTCAGATTGCCACTAATTTCTTCAAGGCTTGCTTTCCTCTCGATACAAACTTTCTTATTGAAATACATATCCCTTGGTATAGATAATTCTTCATTCTTTGGTAATGCAAAGCTGTAATCCCCATATTCCAATGCTTTCTTCTTATAGCAAATTCCATTTTTATCAAAACTCGAAATAATGTGATCCGCTTGACGTTCTCTGGTATCAACCAGAATAATCATGGAAGACACCAGTTCATCAATTTCTTTATCTGTATATTTGTAACAACTAATTATGAATCGCTCACCTCTTTCTTTTCATTCGCTACAACTTTATAATAATCTTTGATCCACCATTCATAAGTGTCTGGTACAATTTGCCACTCATCATCTACCTTTATTTTCTTAGGTTCTCTCTTACAATCTTTTATGTAGATAATTTCTCCTTCTTCAAATGGAACTTGCTTGTAACTGACCTTACATCTTTTATCGTTACGTGGAATAGTCTTATGGACTTTCATTTCAGTAATTTTGCCATTTTGAATGCAATATGCACTAAATTTTGGAGAATATGTAAGGTTTAAGTTGGTTATGCAAACATATCTCCATTCCAGTTGCGGATCTATACGATCTACATATCCTAAAACTTCGTATTGATAATTTGCTAATTGAGTTGATTCACATTCATCGTTTGGAATGCTTTTACATAAAGCAGTTACTAATCCTCTCCAATTAGTAATTTTATATTGTTTACTTTCTTTTCCAGACTTTGTTTTATCTGTCACATATTTTAGGTAATCAATTTTATCTAATCCAAGTCTTGTCACATCATTTTTAGATATAGTTTTTCTTACATCTTTGCTTTTTCCTCTCCAATATTCGATAATATCCACACATTGAAGCAATTTTTTTACTGTTCCAAATTTCTTAAAATACCCAATCTTAACCATCTTTCTAAATACAGAAGCATTTATCTTCGTACCTTTAATGGCTAAATAAGCGTCTATAATATTATCATTTCCTGCCTTATAGATATTTACCATATCTTCTACTGCTTTTTCACCTATATCTTTTACACTGGCAAGATTGGGATAAATCGTCTTTGTATTATCATCAACAGTAAACTTTGTATTATCTTTTCCGTATTCGTAAGAACCAATCGAATAGCCAAAGATGGTCATTGCTTCTCTTTCTAAGTCCGCAACTTTATTTTTATTCCCTTTCTCCTGATAGTGATTAAGGGTTGTCTCATAAAAGATTGATGGATAATGTGCTTTAGCCCATGCCTCATATAATGAATCATTCGCCATAGCTAACGCATGAGGAGCATTAAATGAATAACGAGAACTATCTTTTATAACTTTATAAACTGGCTCAAAATTATCCAAGTTACCAATGTTGCTTGACCAATGATGTGTCAAAGTATCTTCTACGTGTTTTAATGCTTCTCCTTTAAGTTTTTTCTTACTTATTTTTTTAATTGTGTCGTAGCTGTCCTTCATTTGTATACCAAGCCACGAAAAAATCTTCATAACCGCTTCTTGGTAAAGCATATAATGAAAACAGTCCTGAAGGAGATCATCTATTGCCTTTTCTCCGTTTGTATATTCAACACGGTTCAAAAATCCATCTATCAGTGATTTAAATCCAGGACGAATTGCTGCAATAAAAGCTGCCAATTCCTTTATCTCTGTTGGTTTATATTTCATAACTCTTTTGGTAGTTGTTGGTTTTTCACACTGATTTAAGCAACATGTAGCCCCTATTTCATACATTCTCCATGTCAGCTCATCGCCCTGTACCATTTTTCTAAGCTGTGATACTGTTGGAACTCCCATACCAATGTTTTGATATAATTTATAAATAATACCTACAACATCTACAATTAAAAAATCGTCTTTTACATAACCATATGAATCAAGTAAACCACCTTCTATGTTTGCTACAATTGTTGATTTTCCTGTACTTTCAGACTGGCATCGGATTAGGCCAATTTCATACCTAATGTCTCCATATCCGATGACATCTTTCTGGTTGGGATTACCGTTGAATAATAAGAATCCACACGCATGACATTTCGCTTGTTCAATAATTCCCTGATATGGTTTACTATCATTGAATATCTCAAGATATTTAGGATTGGTAATATAGTCTTCGATATGGATATCCTTTTTATCTTCTTCGTCATCAACCTGTTTCAGTGCTTCATTGTACTGGTCAATACATTTTGAAATATCATTTGCAACGCTTGGATCAAGACCTCTTATATCTGCATAAAGTTTGAAACCAGACTTCTCACCTAATTTACCAACTGCAAGAAGCGGATAACAACCATGTTCCCCAAACAGTTCTTTTGCAGCATCTACAAAAGGTTTCTGATCCGCAACATTAAAGTCAATATCTGGCATCTGATGAGAAGCAAGAATACGTTCTTTTGTAACAAATCGTTCTGGATAAATTGGCACTTCTGCCTCAAATCTATCCATCGTTGTGAAACCAAGTAATTTGCTTGTATAATAAGAACTTGCACTTCCTCTTGAAGTGGTAGTTAATTGCCCATTATATTTTGTTACAGCCAAGTCAACTAACGCATGGTTACTGAGAAAATAATCTGCTGTATGGCTTCCATCTATCTCACCATACTCATATTCCATTCCTTCAAGTCTATCTTGGGTATGATGTTCTTCATCTTCATTATTATATTTTTCAGTTAATAAATGCTTCAAAATCTTTGATCGTGTTTCATAGCTTTCCTGCTTGTATTCGTCAAGTATCGGAATCTTAAAATCTGTGTTATAGGAAAGTTCTTCGCAACCATTTACAAAAACATGAGTGTTCATCATCGAGTAAATGATTTCTTCTTTTGGCAAACAATTCTGTTCAATCATTCTTTGATATACAACATCCCCTGTTGGGAAATCCATATACCACCCATCTTCGCCCTCATAAATGAGTTTCTTTCTCAATAAAAGATTATCTCTTTTAGCACAATCCTCATCATTTATATAGTGAGTGTCAAGCCCAATAATAGTTTGTATTCCAAAAGTTTTAGAAATCTCATATATTCGCTTATTCAGTTCCTTTTGCGGTTCCGTATTATTAGCCTGATATTCAAGAAAGAAGCTATCTCCAAAATGTTTCCATATATTAAGCCAAATTTCTGTCGCATCTTCATATTTCCACCCTGCAATACATGCCGATGTAATATATACATCATCCTTATCCAAAGTAAACAACGACTTTAAATCAATTCTTGGTTTATAGTAAAAACCTTCGTCATGAGCACATGATAATATATAATTCAGTTTTCGCATCGCATTATAATTTCTTGCAACAATTACCATATGACAGTTTGTATTGTCTCTTTTTTCTCTTGTTTTTATTTCACCAGTCTTTTTATCTTCATATTGTTCATACAAAATTTCATTTGCATCTTTTACCCAATATGCTTCTACGGAATATCTGAACTTAATAGGATTATTAAGACCTTTCTTTTTTCTAACATCCTCATCAAAAGTATTTTTACATATATCGTAACAATATAGCCATTCACCAGGGAAGCCATGTTCTCCAGAAAAATAACATTTGCATCCGTAGCTATCTGAAAGTTTGATAAAATCATCTATGCTTGTCGGAGAGTCAATTTGGACTAAATCTGACCATGTAGTGTGTTTGTGGTAGTTTTCCATCATCATATTCATACTATTTATCCATGTTGGTATGTCATATGGGAAATTAAATTTGAGTCTTTCTGATGCTTTCTGTGCATATGCAATCAAGTTATTACTAATGTTTATCACCTCACTTACATTGGTCTATTCGTTTGGATTGTAATACTCATCATCATTTTTCTTACTAATGGGTTGTGGTTTAAACTCGCAAGCATTATTTCTCTGACCACACAGGTAATTGCAATAATAGTAATCCTGATTTGGTAGCCACAAAGATTCATTCTCAATAAGCTTCAATGTATCTTTCGCCCACTGGATAGCCTCATCATATTCTTCTTGTTTCCAAGGTATTTCAATCCATTTCTGGTCTTTGAACATATTCCATTTTAATTTGGAAACGCTACCATATTCTTTTACAATGGGGATTGAATATAGATATAACTGCCTTTTAAACTCTAAGAAATGTTTCTGATCCGATTTACTGATACTTCCATTTTTCAAAATCTTTATACTTGCCGATTTATGGTCAATAATAATTATTTCACCTGTTTCTTTATCCTTAACCAACAAGTCAATATATCCCACAAAATCTTTATCTTCTATTTTAAAATGGATTTCTTTTTCTACCCCAAGAATTTCATATCTGTCTAAATCTAAGTCTATATTATTCAAATATTCAATTCCTTTGTCATAATAAGACTGTCTAATATCAACATATTTATTTGGTGGAGCGTCATGTGGAACTGACTCATTAAAATTTGCTTCGTAGTATTGATTCAAGTCAAACAATGACAGTTCACCTTTAATATATTTTTCAAGTATTTTATGTATTAGAGATCCATATTCACCGAAAAATCCATTTTCTGATTTACTACATTCTAAATAATGTAAATACCATTCATAAGCACAATTATAATATGAGTTTAATCGTGAAAAACTCCATGTCATAGTATCCATTACAAATAATTCTTCCTCAGTCAAATAACCTCACAACCTCCTTCTTTCTTTATATAAAACCTCCCACACTTCTTTGCCCTTATCACAGGGCGACATCTTGTCCTCAATGTTTCCTAACAGTCTATTTTTTACAAACCTTCTGTCAGTCACAACATAAACATTCGTAAACTTCCTAAGTTTTTCTGTACACTCTCGTATTTTCTTAATATCAACATCGTTATCATAAGCAATGACTACTTCTTTGACGCCTAATTGAATTAGCAGTAACACTTGTTCGTCATTTAGCCATCCTGTTTCACTTGAGATCCAATAATCATACCCCCACCCCTCTACTTTCATGCCAGATTTGATACCTTCAAATATGATAACTTCATCGTGGCTCATAATACTTTCATAGTTTTCTTTCATTCCTATGAAGAAATCTGTTGTACCAATCTTCTGATAATTCTGATACTTCTTAATTTTCATTTCTTTATAGTTCTTATATCTTGTGCGTCCCTTGAATCCGATCAACCGCAATTTGCTATCATATACAGGGTAAACAATTCTATTTGCCATATTATCAATCCTAACATTGTATTTCTTCATAATGTCTGGATTGATCCCCTCATCTACCCATTCTTCAGGAACATTATCTTCGTATTTATCTATTTCAGAATCATTCAGTATGACTCTATCAATCACACTTTTCTTTTTAGTTTCTGTCATTCGTGCAAGATTTTTATATATCTTTAATGCGCTGCATTGCTTTAAGTTCTTTACATCTACTCCTGCCAATACACCTACTTTTTCAACCGCATCGTTAAATGACATATTTTCAAATGTCATTAACCAGTTGATGATGTTGCCACCAACGCCACAAGAGAAACAGTGGAACAGGTTTTTGCTTGGGGTGATTACAAGAGAAGGTGTCTTGTCAATGTGTTTAGGGCAATGGGCAGCATAACTATCTCCACGACCTTCAAAGTCCATATCCTTACTTGCATATTCAAACAAATCTACCTTTGAACACAACTCTATAAGAGCTTCGTTATCGTAGTCGTTAGCCACCCTTTATCACCTCCCACTATAATTTTTCAAATTCGTAAATTGTATTTCTAGTTTCGATACACCCTATACTATCTCTAACAAAATGTATTCCACAAACTGTAGAACATCTAAGGTATCGTCCGCTATAATCATTACCATTTTCATCCTTGATGTAATTTAGTATGAGTGGCACTCCAACGCTGATATTATTTATATCAAATTCAACGATTCTCCCAATTCTCATAGGATATCTACCATCTTCTCTTGGAAGACCTCTTGTACCTTTTGTGCCGCTATGTACAATACTTAATATTTTGTATTGACTCATTCTTACCTCCACATCTATTGTTGAGCAAACGGATTCGATGATGAATCATGTTGTTTTGCCTGTTCAATCCTCATTCTGTTACCATCAAATTTAAAATCTATATACTCATCTTCTCCCATCTGTTCGCCCATGCGGTTCAAATCTACGGTCAAAGCAAAATTACCACAATCCAATGTATCCTTTGCAAGTTCCTCTGTTGTTTTATCCCTCCATAACATACTTGCACTCACATAACGCTCTAATTTATCTGAATCTGCAACTTGGTTAGCCCTGTTAAGCTGTGCGCCAGCCAACATTGCAATATTTAACTCACCAGCTATATTATTTTTGAGGAAATCGCATCTTGCGCCAAGAGCATTATAGTTTTCAGAAGAAGACAAGATATTGCTTTTGATATAATCGAAAATACTGAACTCCAATCCCATCTTGTATTTCAAAATTTTATGTATAGCATATATTTCTTCATCTGTTGTTTGTGGAGTGTAGATATGGACAAACGGCTGTTTCTTAATCCACTCATTTGTTTTCTCTAATTTCTGACCCTCTTCATAAGAATATCTGCCATTTTTAATTTTCTTAACTTCAATTCCTGTTAGATTTGCAAGCATCCTCTCAAAAAATAATCTATCCTGCATCTCTGTATCAAAGAAAAGAGTTGGAACACCATTTTTAATTTTATGGATTGCTTCGTTCATGAAAAATGCAGATTTACCCTTTTTCATTCTTGCTTTCAGTAATACAAGTTCCCCTGGCTCATATGTGAAGTAATCATTTAGTCTTTCATACTTAGAGGGGATGCCATAAACACCGTCCTCCGTCCTGCGGCTGCAAATTTCTCTCCACAGTTCGTCAACACGACTGCCAAACAATTCTATTTCATTTGATGTAATATATTGTTCTGTTAATTTGTTAATTTTTTTATTTACCAGAGAATTGAGTTTGTTTAAACCGGAATCACTATTAAAACAAGCAGACTGTACTTCCAGAACAACCTTGTTCAAATCTCTCTTAAATGACATTGTAACTACATTATTTACAAGTAATTTGTATTCTTCTAATGTATGTCTGCAAGCGAACTGGCTCATCGAAATGAACTCTTGCATATCCGTCAAATTATATTCTTCTATCTTTTTCTTTACAGCCTTATTGGAGTTGAGCATATTAGTAATGTTAATAGCATCTATTGTATCAACACCGTTTTTATACAATTCCTGTATCGCCCAATAAATGCAACCATTTTCCACATTGTAAAAATATGAAGCTCTTAAATAATCTGTATGTAATATAAATTCAGGATGATATACCAAAGTGGCAATTACTCCTGCTTCAGCTTGATTATCTGAAATTAATGAAATATCTAATGCCAAATAGCTATCACACCTCACTTTATAATGTCTGAAAAACTTCTATTTTGAATCGGAACATGAGTAAACTCTGATCCCGAATCTTCTTTAATTTCAATGTTGCTTTTCATGTTCTTCACTTTGGATTTATTGTAGGCATCAAGCACCTGTTTATTCTGTATTACATAGTAAAGTCCTTGCGGATAATTTAGTGGCAGTTTGTGGTCAATATAATACTGCAATCCAAACAACAGGAAATCGCTGCCAAGTCCTTTCGTGAAAACAATATTTTTGATTACACTTTGCAATGTTGAATATACAGGATTAGGATTTATATGATTTTTAAACAGATCAATAATCTTTTTTATATCTTCCTTCGTTTGAAAACAGTCTGGATGATAGTATGAATTGCCAGACTTAACCGCCTGTTCTTTATCCAATGTTTTATCTGAATGTAAACACCCAGAATATTTACAAGTAACCATTGATTGATTTCTCATATTGAATTTTGGGAGGGTTGTTGCACCCTCCGTTCCTCCTATGGAATGATTAATTAAAAGGTAACTCCTCATCTATACTATCGGGAATATTCATAAATCCATCAGCAGAAGGCGCATTGTTGCTTGCTTGTGCGTTTGATGGCGCAGATGCTCCACCACCATTCTTGCTCTCAACAAACTCCGCTTCCTCTACAACGACATCCGTTGTATAAACCTTTACACCGTCTTTGTTAGTATAGTTGCCTGTCTGAATACGACCCGAAATACCGATAGCCATACCCTTCTTGAAATACTTCTCAATAAACTCGGCAGACTTTCCAAATGCTACACAGTTGATAAAATCTGCATCATAGTTACCCTCATTGTTCTTAAAACGTCTGTTCACAGCAACAGAGAAACGTGCAATCGCACTTGCATTTTCTCCTTGTGTGTATCTAACCTCTGGATCTCTTGTGAGTCTACCTACAAGTTCTACTTTATTCATACTTTCTTATCCTCCTCTGATTACGCAATAGGCTTGATGGCCTTAATCTTCTCTAAACATTCCTTTGCTTTATCAATGTCTCTAAAAGCGTTTGGATTTCCACTAGGTATATAATTCTTCAAAGTGGTCATCAGTTCTTCGTTCTTTGTACCGCCAAGTTTGGTACACATTGCAATAATTTCTTTCTTAACAGCAGAAATATCATCGCTTGCAACATCGGAGCCAGTATCTTTGTTCCTTACAACGGGTGTATAACCCTCTCCTGAATCTGCCCATTCCATAATCTTTTCGCCGTAAGACTCATTCAACAATGTAGCCGTCTCATTTTCAAAAATATGGGTGTTATCCTTCTGTACCTCTGCCATGTGTGTCTTCTGGTCAATCAGGAACGTACAAGTAAATTCATACTCAAAACCGTCTCTCTGCTTTGCGCCAACACCAAGCTTTTTAACGCTTGTCTTACCCTTTTCATCCTTTTCAAGTTCATACTGATCCTTGCCTCTCATGGTAGCAATCAGATGAATAGGACTATCCGCAATAGCTTCAATAAACTTATTGTGTCTCGGAGTTACCTTACCCCATGCCTGGTATGTACCACCTGCTTGCTGCTGAAGCTCAAGACATCCGCCTTTGCCTTCCCATTCATGAGAAGAACTGTCAATAATGAGGATTCCATATCCTTCTTTTACAGCAAACTCAATGAACTCTACATATTTTTCTGGATTGTGCGGAGCATCAATGTCAACAATGTCATAATCAAATTCATTAGCGTAGTAATATCCACGCTTTGCCTCTGTGTTACCAAGCAGAATCTTCGGTCTATTACCTGTCTGCTGCTCAATCTTATTTGCCATACCAGTAGCCAGTTTCAATGCTGAATACGTCTTACCGCCACCGCTAGGACTCATCAACGCTACCTTTACATAAATCTTTTCTCTTACTGCTTTCTTTACCTGAAATCCCAAATTTGTTCCTCCTATAAATTAAAATATTTTCACATCTTCTATAACATCAACAGCCTTTTCAGACTGGAACATAGGATAGTAACCTAAAATCCCGTATCAATTATACATATGTCAGCCGATGTTTAGCCCAAAGAGTTCAATAATCTCTCTCTGAAAAGCTGTTGTCGTTGTGTAAATCGGCTTACGTTTCCCTTCAACAGAAACTACCCGCAGGGATTTCATCTCATCTATCACTTCCTGCATATTATGGCTCTTGAACCATCCGGCCTCATTCATGATGTTTTTAATCTGGGAAGAAAGTATCAGGGCGATATACTGGATAAACAGACGCCCGTCCATTGCTGCTGAGGAATGGATACGTAACCTTTTCATATCAAGGTCATTTTTCAGGTCATCGAAATGCTTTTCT
>Ga0137307_100529_pt1 | contig 48772 bp, 38 predicted proteins | sample NAcewD2O_March_2_FD_97180 | JGI IMG/M metagenome (GOLD analysis project Ga0137307, IMG submission 97180) | Mouse cecal microbial communities from Vienna, Austria - N-Acetylglucosamine amended D2O_March | ecosystem: Host-associated > Mammals > Digestive system > Large intestine > Cecum | place... | reverse complement strand
TATCAGCGAAAGTGAAAAACAGGTTGCCAGACATTAACACGGAGTTGTCGTACGACTTCCAGAAATCGTATACCGGCCGGTCGAGGGAGTATATTTTTACATATACCTTTTCGCCGGCATGGAAGTAATGAGTGAAGTTGTCGTTGTTGTCGGAAGCGTTGAGCGCCAGCGACACTGTGTGACCTTTGGTGTCGTCGTAGTCGCGGCCGGTGAACGTGCCCATCAGGCTGCCATGAAATATTTTGCTTCTGCCATCGACGCGTACAAAAACCTTGTACATGCCGTCGGGGTCTATGTTGTTGAGAAAGAGTTTCAGAGTATATGCTCCCTCAACACCTTCGACTTTCTCGGCCTTGAGTGAAGAAATCGATGCCGCCGGCATTATGGTCGACACAGCCTCGACGGTATCGGATTCGGATTCGACAAGAAGCCGGTATGAGTGACCCCGCTGTCCCCGCAGTTGGCTTGATGTATAGATGAAAGATGTGGGATAGTCGTTATTGATTTTGCCGGTGAGCAGATATCGCTTGTCGCCGTCGTAGATTGATACTCGGCACCATTTCTCCACATAGTCGCCGATGTTTACAGAGCCTTCTTTCAGATCGAGGGCATGTGCTACTGTCACTATAGGATTGGCGCCGGTCTCTATCCAGCCTTCCACTACAAGAGGCCTTGTATCAAGTTGTGGCTCGGAGACAGACTCGCAGGACGCAAGCAACAATATCAAAAACAGAGAGATGAGAGAGAGCGGTTTCATTTGAAAGTCAATGTGTAAGAGATTGAAGGGATGACGGATTTGAGATATGAGCTCTGATTCTCTATGCCGTCGGCTTCGGAGAAAGTGGTGAAATAGAATAGGATGTTTTTATTACACAACGCGTTGTAAAGCGAAACATTGATTGCATGCTCGATTTTGCCGCATTTTTTGAATTTGTATGTGGCGGCAAGGTCGAGGCGGTTGTATGCCGGGAGGCGCGAGGAGTTGTGCGGATAATACTCGCAAATGAGATTGTTATCGATTATATAGCCGTATTTTGCGCGGGTGAAGGGCAGGCCTGTGGCGTGTGTGAACGAAGCCACAAAAGTGAGTCGGCTGACAGGCTCCCAGGCAAGCGATGCGTTGAGGTCGTGCAGACGGTCGTGGGCCGAGGGGAAATACCAGTCGGCGAGACGGTCGAATTTAAGGCGTGCTTTGCCTAAGGTGTAACCGATGCGGCCTCGTAGTTTGCCAAATTGCCTCATGAGCATTACCGATAGGCCGCAAGTGTATCCGTGGCCGTCGAGGTAGTCGTTGAGCGGATTGTAAGAGCTGCCCGAGAGGTTGAGCAGTGAGCCGTGAAACTCACCGGCATGTCTCACAAGACGGTAGTAAGCGCCGAGTGAGTAATCGATGCCCCACTGGGTAATGCGCCCCTCTGCGCCGATGTCGAAGGAGTGGCTTTGCTGGGGCTTGAACCGGCTGTCGGCGTTTATGCGGAAATCGGCGGGCAACGATGCCGAAGACTCGTCAACGAGTTTTTCGAATTGGAAAAGCCGGCTATATGATGCGTAAAGTGACATTTCGGGCATCAATTCCAGTTTCAGACCGGCTCTTGGCAGTGGCACAACGGTATTGTAAGAGCCGCAGTGATAGGTGGCAAGTCGGAGACCGAGCGATGTCGACAGTCTTTGCCAGAACTTGTGTTTCCAGCTTGCTGCGATGTTGAACTCCAAGGCATCGGATTCTCCGAAGGGCCGTTGTACACCGCTTTCACGGTTGTATTGCCCTGAAACGTGACGCAGGGTGAAGTCAGATTCCACTACAAAGTCGCCGAAGGGCTTTTCGGCCGAAAGGGTGCTTTGGAGCAGGTGTGAAGGAGCGTCGATAGCATGTCCGCCTTCGATGAGACGAAATTTGTTGTTGAATCGGCTTATGCCCAGGTTTACGTGCAAGTCGTTGTGATTCCAGTTGATGGCTCCGCATATATTCATCCAACCGCAGTCGCCGTTTTTCTCACCCATTTTATCGAGCGACATGCCGAGCGCGTCGCGGCTGAGGAAAAAATTGAAGCCTAAGATGTGAGATTGCGAAGCCATCCACCGGAGGCTTGCGTTGGCATCGGTGAAGTCGTAGTTCAGGGTAGAGTTGTTGAATTTGAGCAGTTGCGGAAATATAAGGTTGAGGTAGGTCTGGCGCAGGCCCAGCGCAAACGAGCTTTTGCCTTTGCTGATAGGGGCAGACAGGGCGAAGTGGCTCTCTATAAGACCGACTGCCACGGTGCCGGCGAGAGCAGAGTCGGGGAGCTGTCCGCTGTCGGCTTGGAGTCGGCCGCCGGTAAAGTTTTGTTCCGTGGCGTCGAAACGGTCGGCAGCGAAGCGGTAGTTTTTATAAAAAGCAGGATTGAATGTGCTGTAGATGCCGAAGAGATGGAGTGGATTTACAATCCTGGCGCCGTCGGCCGAGAAATAGTTGGCCCCGTTGTCCATACCTTTTATACTGAGTGTCGCCGAGAGTTCATTGGCCGTAGCAACAGCGGGCAGGCTTCTGATAAGCGACAGAGGATCGTTGGAGCCGAAAGTTGAAAATTGCTCCGAAAGCATAGCCGAGGAGATGTCGAGCCCGCCGTCGGAGCGTATACGGAGCACTTTGCGCGGCCCAGTGGAGGTCACGACAATCTCTTGAAGCTCAGACGGCGAACTGACAGTATCAGCCGGAATCTCTGCATTGGCGCAGAGAGCTCCGGCTGATATTATAGTCGCGATCATAGCCTTGGCGATGTATCGCTTCATGTTGTTATTTCTGACCGGTGATGGTTTCGTAAGTATTGACGATTACATTGTAGTCGTCGATGAGTTTACGGAACGAAGCTTCGTCGAAGTATTCCTCGAAGGAGAAAGAAGTCATGTCGGGGAAGGTAAGCACGGCAGATGTGTAATTCTCATAGTAGTTGATTACAGCGTTGCCCAGAAGTTGATCGACGCTTACTGGCACACGTATAGCATTACTATAGTCAAAATAGCCGTCGACAATCGGGTATTTTTCGTAATACCAGTCATTGGAGTTGCTGCTTTCGCGCTCGACGTTCAGGAGTTCTCCATTGACAATAGCATACCCCCAGTTCGAATTATCTCTATCTTCAATGTTGAGTTCGGAGTTATATTCGAACTCTGTGGCAGTATCCCATACGCAATATCCCTGGATTTTCGCGTTCTTGTCGTAGGAGAATGTAATAGAGCAATAATTGTTGAGAACGTTTACTTGTTCGGCTACAATTTCGCGGTCGGTTTCATCGATATTTATCTCGGTGTAATCATCGTTGTGACTTGATACAATATAGCGGTGATAACCGTAGCCGTCTTTTTCTACCTGTGAAGTCCAGGTGTCCTTCGCCAAAGTATTGTAAATTTTGGAAAGGCCGCTTAGATGCCCTTTGAACTGGATTTTGCCCAGAAGGTCGACGTCAGATTTGGCGCGCAGTATGTGGGCGAGCAGCATGTTGGGGTCGGCTTCTTCGATGATGTTGTAATCATCATCGTATATGTCTTCGAGTCGCTTGGCATCATCGCGTATGGCGTCGAAGTCAACGAGGTTCTCGCCGTCGATAGCCGTCTCGGCGTGAGTGACGAAATTGCCCTTGATTGTAACGTCGACAACATCGGTGATTTTGTCGTTTACAACATTCATTTTATTTTTCACCACATAGCCGTTGGCGCTGAAGTCGAAGTCGAGGTCGATATGGCTCTTGTTTACGAACTCAGACTTGAGAGTGGCCTCGGCGAGTTTGGTCTGGTCTTTACGGAGAGTAAAGGTGAGGGTTTTCGGGGCCTGGATAGTGTAGCTCTCGGTTGACTCCCATGTGGAGTAATCGCTGCTTGCGTCGATACGGACGGCGTATGTGCCCGACGTACGGGCTGCGAACCGCATCTCGAAGTAATCGGCCTCGCCGGTCTTCTCCCACATTCTTTTTTCGGCATTTGCAGTGTATATGCCGGTGTAGTCGGCGAATTTATAAAGCTCGGTAGCAGCGGCACGTGCGTCGCGTACGGCAGCAAACTGGCCTTTGCCGATTTTACCGACGGCTTTCAAAATCGCGTTAGCCGCATTGTGCACGTCGTAGTACTCGGCGGGTATTTCGTATTCTACCGGGGGTGTGTAAGTAGTGGTGTAGGTGTCTTCATCATATTCTTCGATGAAGAAATTGTTGTACATGCGCACCAGTTCGGCGAGGTCGTTGAGGTTGACAATCGAGTTGAGCTCCTCGCCAATCTGTATGAGCTTGTCTTTCTGGGCGTTGGGGGTGATGGCAGTGCCGTCGACGGGAGCCGAGAAAGAGATGTAGTCGATTTCGTCGAGCTTTATGTCTTCGTCGTAGCCGGTGATGGTGAGAGTGCGGCCGTCATTGGAGAATACGAGGTCTTCGGCCACGCCGAAGTTGAATTTCTTTACTTCGTCGCCCTTCTTTACGTAGATGGCTTTAGGGAATGCCATTGCGCTAACAACGGTGAAGAGCGCCACAAGGATGAGTAATACTTTTTTCATTTCACAATGGTTTTTATGGAGTAGTTACCCAGTTTGATAATCACGATGTTTTCGTTCAGCGACTCGATGTTCACTGTTTCGCCCTTTTTTGCCGAGGGTATCGAGATGAGAGTCTTGCCGTCGATAGCAAAAATTTCAAAAGTGCCGTCGCAGTCGATTTTTACCGTTTTAGAGGCGGCATCGAAGGAGAAAGTGGGGTCTTCGGCAACGATTGAATTTACCGATGTGCTCTCTGTTGTGTTTGAGAAATGGGCTTTTACGAGGTCTGACTGGTTTATAGAGCCCAGAGTGTTGCCCGATTGGTCGAGAACGGTCATTTTGCCGTTGTTGAAAGTGATGCGGTCGGCATTGTTGAGGTTGAACACAACCCAGCCGTTCGCTGTCTTGATGTGCAGATAATCATCGACGGCCGCAGCGGTGTATGCCGTACCGATGATACAAGCAGCTAAAAATAAAGACTTTAGCATAGTTAATAATTGGTTAGTAAAAAAGATTTATATAAGGCTGTTATTGTATTGATTTGATTACAGGCAGAACGAGTGCTTCCATTACAGCGTAGCCGGGCTGCAGCGGATGTACGCCGTCGTTGCAGTAGCGTGCGTCGAGGCTGCGGCCGTCGGATGCTAAAAGCGAGCTGTAGTAGTCGACATAAGGGGTTTTGGTCGCAGCGGCGTAAGCACGGATGCGTTCGTTGAGAGCCTTGATTTTCTCGGGACCGTCGGTGATTTCCGGACGCCAGCCGAACTGACCGGCCGGGAGTACCGATGTGAGAATCACTTTGATGCCGTTGGCGCGTGCTATCTCGCACATCGACTGGATGTTTCCGAATGTAATGTCTTCGTTATAAACATGGCTGTTTTCGGCCACGTCGTTTGTGCCGGCGCTCAGAACGACAATGGCAGGATTCAGAGCCACTACATCTTCGCGGAAGCGCGCGAGCAGGTTGTAAGAGGTCTGTCCACCTATTCCACGGCCGATGAAGTTGGGGTGTGCGTTCCAGAATTCGGGGCTTCGGGAGGGCCAGTATTCGGTGATGGAATTGCCATAGAAAACAACACGGTCGCCCTCGTTGGGCATGGCTTTCACGGCTTTGTTAGATTTGCTGTAGTGTTGGAAGTTTGCCCAGTCGGGCTGAATGGCGAAAGAGCATAGCGATGTGACAAAAGCTAAGGCTACGGCTGCGATAATTTTTTTCATTGAATTGTCTGTATTGAAGTAAATTGGTGATATGACCGGTTGAAGAAAGCTTTCCGCCTTTAACAAAAGCCAAAGTTATGCAAGTTTTTTGATGCGAGCAAATATTTGTGTCTGTTTTTGCTTGATGTTTTGCTCGATATACGCCGGCTTCTGCCGTGTCTGAACCATAAGCGGAGATTCGGCGTTGTGAGTATATGCGATTTATGTGAGCCGTATGCTCACGCTGTTGTTTATCAAAAAACTATATACGACATATTCTATGGCTGTGCGTTCAATTCGTTTTCTGCTGCCGGCAGTGGCATTCGTATTGTCGCTGACAGCCCTTTCGTGTGTCTATGATTATGAAGACTGTCCCGATGAGTTGCCGTTGCTCATAGTAAGCGACTGGCACAAATCGCCCAAAGCCAGGCCAGGTGGCATGGCGTATATTTTTTTTCCCGAGACAGACTCAATTCCGTGGCGTTTTGACTTTATCGGCCCTTCGGCCGGCAAGGTCGTGCTTCCGGTAGGAACGTACAATTTTCTGAGTTTCAATGACGATGCCTCAAATGTGCTTTTTGCCGAAGAAGCCACTTATGTCGGCTACGAGATATATACTGCGTCGGCAGGCTCCGACTACGACTCCGGCGAGAAAGTGCTCCGGCCGCCCGGCATGATGTGGGGGTGCGCCTACGACAAGGTGCAGCTGCAATATGACGGAGTAAACTGGGTCGATAACGACAGTGTGCCGGGCACGACGATGATGTCGGCGGATTTCATCCTTGCGGCGATGCAGATGCCGCTGACGGCTCATTACACTTTGCGAATCGAGGACATTGAAAATCTCTCGGAAGTGAGCTCTATGAGTGCATGCCTTAGCGGTCTGGCCGGTTCGCTTTTCCCGGCGACTGGCAACAAAGGGCGCTATCCCTCCACGCTGACTTTTAAAGTAAGCCGGCTTGGGTCGGAACTTGCCGGCGGCGATTTCTACACGTTCGGTATTCCGGCGGCTCCGTCTGCGGTAAATACACTGAGTATATTTGTTGTAAGGAACGACGGCCGGCATCTGCGCTATAAGTTCGATGTCACTGAGCAGGTGCGGAGCGCCGCCGACCCCATGGAAGTTTTGCTGCTGTTGCGTGGCTTGTCAATCGATAGCCCCGAGGGCGGCAGTGCGGGTTTCGACATAACAGTCGACGGCTGGGAGACAATAGAGGTGAACATAAAAGATTAGACTGTGTTTTATCTATAAGATTATCGGCAATGAAGCGGATTATCCATAAAACTTATTTTATGATGAAAAAAGAATCGTTTATACTTGGTCTTGCAGCCTGTATGTGCGCTTTTACGTCATGTTCAGACAAGGAAGAACCTCAGCAATCGCAAGACAGCCGAGTGATATCCCTCAGTGCCGTTGTGCCTAATACTTCGCGTGGTGCTTCAACGACTACGGCGACCATAAAGAATTTTGTCGTATATGCATTTACTGGCGGCTCCGTGCTGATGGATGGCGTCAAAGTTACGCGTGACGGAGCCTCATGGGTCTATTCGCCTGAGGCCTATTGGCCTGTAACTCCGGTCAATTTCTATGCTTTCAGCCCTGAAATAAATGTATCGGCCGATATCACGGGCGAGGGCGGCGGCAACATTCCCGGATATATCAATGACGGCACCAAAGACCTATTGTACTCCGTGCGCACAAACGTGATACAGCAGGCGGCGCCGGTGTCTTTGAACTTCAGGCACGCGCTGTCGAAGGTAAGTGTGCTTATTAGCTCCACCAACCAGCGCATCAATGTGGCCGTAAGTTATATTAAACTGAATAATATCTATCATCAGGGCAGCTTCACCTTCCCTGCTACCTCGACACTCGCATCAACACCAGAAGCCGTGGGCTCGTGGTCGGAGCTCAAAGGCAAGACAGATATGCTGACTTTTGCCATTCTGGGTGAGGAAGATAAAGTGGAGCTTACGCCCGTGCCGACCGACTATAGCCTCAACACGCTCGATTGCAGTTATGTGATTCCGCAACCGCTGAGCAAAGTAGAGCTTTCGGAAAGCGGCTATACAGGCACATATATCGAGGTCGACTGCGAGATATTCGACTCGGCTACCGGCGCGAAACTCTGGCCGAACGCAAATACCCCCGACTATATGCTCGTTCCCCAGACCTCGACAGGCCGAATCATTTATCCTGCGTCGTCGGATAATGTAAAGGCATATCTGCCGGGACACGCATATATCTACAATATCTCAATCAACAACCCGAGTGTGCTCGATAAGATTGAATTTGATGTCACGGTCGACGATTATTCAATCGACCAGATGTAAAGGCGCGGCAACGCGGTCCCTTGTTTGAACACAGGCTGGCTTTTCACACTCACAACAGGCCTCCGGCAGTCGGATTACAGAAAACGACTGCCGGAGGCCTGTAATTAATTCTAATTGTCTTATCTTTGCAGAGAAATTCAGAAACCCGATATCCGGCAGAATACTTTTTTTAAATGAACCGACTTTTCACATTTGCGTTTGTGTCTGCTTCGCTTCTGGCGTTTGCAGCCTGTGGCAATAGACCCAGTACCACCGAGCCCGACAGCAAGGGTGTTGAAATTTTCTTTGCAGACCCTACTGTTTTCGTAGAAAACGGCAAATACTATCTCAGTGGCACCCGCAATCAGGAGCCGCTCGGCTTCGCGCTTCTCGAGAGCGACAACCTCAAAGAGTGGCACTATGCGCGGCCCGACTCGATGATTATGGTGTGCGGCAGACAGACTTTCGGAGACAAAGGTTTCTGGGCTCCGCAATTCTTTAATCTCGGCGACAAATATCTCTATTTATACACCGCCAACGAGCAGGTGGCTGTGGCTGCCGGCGACAGCATCGAGGCTGTCTATACACAGACTGCAGTAGCTCCACTCGATGCCTCGGAGAAGAATATCGACCCCTATCTCTTCCGCGACGATGACGGAAAATATTATCTCTATCATGTGCGCTTCGACCACGGCAATTTCCTTTGGGTGGCCGAATTCAATCCGGAGACCGGTACACTCGTCGACGGCACCCTTCAGCGGGTGTTCAAAAACGACCAGGCTTGGGAAGATACGGGCGCATATCCCAGCGACCCTATCATGGAAGGCCCCACACTCATAAAAATAGACGATACCTGTTATCTCTTTTATTCGGCCAACCACTTCATGAGCACCGATTATGCCGTAGGTTATGCCACAGCGCCGACTCCCGTCGGCCCGTGGACAAAAAATGAGGCCAACCCCATAATCAGCCGCAACATTGTAGGCGAGAAGGGTTCGGGACACGGCGATGTGTTCACCGACAACGATGGCAATCTCCGCTATGTGTATCATGTGCACAACAGCGACTCTGTTGTCTCTCCTCGCCGAACTCGTATCGTGACGCTCAATGTCGACAAGTCGAAAGGACAGCCATATGCCATAACAGTCGACCCCGAATCGATAATTGTTCCTGTACGCAAGTAAGTCCGGCAGACCTAAATCAGCAGAGGAATGGAACAGATACTTCCGGCAGAATTTGTGAAGATGCTCCGCTCTTATGGCGAAGACTATGCAGAGCCCTTGCTGCGAGGACTCGCTGATCCTCCGCAGGTGAGCGTGCGCGCCAATATTGCCAAGGGTGTGATGTCGCTGCAGGGCTCCGATGCAGTGCCCTGGTGCCGGCAAGGTTTCTATCTGCCCGAACGTCCGGTGTTTGCCGCCGACCCTGCCTGGCATCAGGGACTGTACTATGTGCAGGATGCCTCGTCGATGATTTATGGAGAGGCCGTGCGGCGTATTGCTGAGCGTTTTTTCGGCGAGGCCGAGCCGCTTCGCTATCTCGATGCCTGTGCTGCACCCGGGGGCAAGAGCATTGCCGCGCTTGAGGCACTGCCTCCGCAGTCGCTTGTGGTGTCGAATGAGCTCGACCGCCACCGCGCGAATATTCTTGCGGAAAATATGGCAAAAGAAGGGTCGCCTTTTTCTGTGGTCTGTCGTGGCGACGCATCGCGTCTGGGCAAACTGAAAGAAGCTTTCGACATTATCGCCATCGACGCGCCCTGTTCAGGCGAAGGTATGATGCGTAAGGAGGCCGAGGCTGTGCGCCAGTGGTCGCCGGGGCTGATTGCCGACTGCGCCGAAATTCAGCGCTCGATAGTCTCTGCCTTGTGGAAGGCGCTTCGTCCCGGAGGCGTGATGATTTACAGCACGTGTACATTCAACCGTACTGAAAACGAGCTCAACATTGCCTATATAGCCGAAGAACTCGGCGGCGAAAGTATCGACCTCGGCTTCGATACAGACTACGAAGGCATATTTGCAGGCATCGACACGCCATATCACTGTTTCCGTCTGGCTCCGGGCCATGTGCGTGGCGAAGGGCTCTTCATCGCCGCTCTGCAGAAATCCGGCACTGCCGGCACCCGGAAATGCGGCAAAAAGAGCGCTGCAAAGCCTCTGAGCGATTTTTCGCGGCAATGCGTCGTCAATGCCGATGCATTTGTCGAGAGTGTTTCTGCGCAGTGCATAAGCCTGCTGCCGGCAATACATGCGTCGTTTATCTCCGAAATATCAAAAAACACCGAAATACTTCGTGCCGGACTGCCCGTGGCCGTACAGAAAGGCCGTGACTATGTTCCCCGGCATGAGCTTGCCCTGTCGACAGCGCTCAAGGCCGATGCCTACCCACGTGTCGAACTCGGTTATGCCGATGCGATGTCGTATCTGAGAGGCGAAACTCTCGACGAGCTTCCCGACGGTCTCCCGAAGGGCTTTGTGCTTGTCTGCTATGGCGGCTGTCCGCTCGGTTTTGTCAAAAATATTGGCCGGAGAGCCAATAATCTTTATCCCGATGCCATGCGTCTGCGTCTCGACCCCCGCAATCTTCCGGCCGAGGCCCCGGTGTCGTTAATCACATTTACCCGATGAAAGAATTTTTTGTAGTGCTCCGTCGCTTTGTTCCCCCGTATAAGAAGTGCCTGGCACTGAATATTATCTTCAATATTCTTGCGGCGTTTCTAACTCTTTTTTCCTTCGCCCTCATCATACCGATTCTGCAGATGCTTTTCCGCATCAACACCGATACGTATACATACATGAGCCTTGCCGACGGTTCGCTGAAGGAAGTGGCATTCAACAACTTCTATTATTATACACAAGAGCTCATAGCACACTATGGAGCCGTGGCTACACTGGCCGTACTTGCCACCACGCTCGTTGTGATGACCGCGGCCAAAACCGGCGCTACATATCTGAGCTCCTATTTTATCATACCGATGCGCTCGGGTATTGTACGCGATATACGCAACTATGTTTACGACAAAATCACCTCGCTGCCGATTGTTTTTTTCACCATTGAGCACAAGGGCGACGTGATGGCACGTATGAGCGGCGATGTGGCCGAAGTGGAAAATTCTATCATGGCCTCGCTTGATATGATGTTCAAAAACCCGATTATGATTATCGTGTGCCTGAGCATGATGATAGCCATTTCGTGGCAACTGACTGTATTCGTGTTTGTTCTGCTGCCTTTGGCCGGCCTTGTCATGGGGCGTGTGGGCAAGCGTCTCAAGCGTCAGTCGCTAGAGGGGCAGAACCAGTGGGGTGTGCTTATGTCGACTATCGAAGAGACTCTCGGCGGTCTGCGAATAATCAAGGCTTTCAATGCCGAGAAGAAAATGGACGACCGCTTCCATGCCGAAAATCAGGTGTTTTACAATATCTCTAACTCTGTGGCACGCCGCCAGTCTCTGGCGCATCCCATGAGCGAGTTGCTCGGTACCACGGCCATAGCCATAATTCTCTGGTTCGGAGGCATGCTCATTTTATCGGGCAATACGAGTCTCAATGCGGCCGACTTCATTTATTATATGGTGATTTTCTACAACATCATCAATCCTGCAAAAGACCTGTCGAAAGCTGTATACGCTGTTCAGAAAGGACTTGCGTCGATGGAGCGTGTCGACAAAATTCTCAATGCCGACAATCCTATAAAAGACCCCGTGAAGCCTGTGTCTCTGCCAGAGGGCAAAAATGCAACCGGAGTGAGATTCGACAATGTGTGTTTTTCGTACGACGGTGCCGTGGAAGTGCTTCACAATATCAATCTCGATATCAAGGCCGGTGCAACCGTGGCACTTGTCGGACAGTCGGGCTCTGGCAAATCGACCGTAGCAGACCTTATTCCACGTTTCTACGATGCTACATCGGGCTCAGTGAGTGTGGGCGGCATTGACGTGCGCCGCCTCGGTGTGCATGAGCTGCGCTCGCTTATGGGCAATGTTAACCAGGAGGCGATTCTGTTCAACGACACTATTTTCAACAATATCGCTTTCGGTGTTGAAAACGCCGACATCGAGGCTGTGCGCGCGGCGGCCCGTGTCGCCAATGCCGACGAGTTCATCATGGCTACCGAGCATGGCTACGACACCATTATCGGCGACCGCGGCTGCCGTCTGTCGGGCGGTCAGCGGCAACGCATATCCATTGCGCGTGCCATTCTCAAAAATCCTTCTATCCTTATTCTCGACGAAGCCACATCGGCTCTCGACAGTGAAAGTGAAACCCTCGTACAGCAGGCTCTCGACCGCCTTATGAGGGGCCGCACCACTCTTGTAATCGCACACCGTCTGTCTACAATCCGCCGTGCCGACCTGATATGTGTGATGCATGAAGGACACATAGTGGAGACTGGCACACACGACGAACTTCTCGCGCCCGGCGCCCGAGGATTCTACCGCCGCCTTGTGGAGATGCAGTCGCTTCAGCCGGTCGATTGATTCTGCTTGATAAATTTCACCTTTGCCATAACTTCGCCCTCGGCTCCCGATGCGGTGCGCACTTGCGCCATGCCTTGTCCGGCTACATGTCTACCCGTTGACGGATTGATTATGTGTTGTCGCAAAGCCGTGTTGTTGCCCGAAGTGGTGAGAACGCCATTCTTTACAGGTCCGGGAACGTCGCCGAGCGCCATTATCGAACTATTGCCCAGACTAACGAGGGTGTCGCATATGCCGTGAGCCTCGAGCAGGGGCTTTATGCGGTCGAGCGCGTAGCCCTTGATGAATCCCGACAGATCGAGTACCATGCCGCGCTGGTGAAGCGTGCAACTGCGTTCGGTCTCCGATAGTTCCATTTCGGTCATTGTCTGCGGCGTGTGTCCGGGAGTGTTTACTGTAATGTCGAACAGCCCTTCGGTGACAGTGTAATAATGCACGGCGAGCCGCAACATGTCGTAGAGGTCGTCGGAGAGCTTCACGGCAATGCCCGGCGGCATGTCGACGAGCCGCGATATTTCGCTGTCGGGGTCGAATCGGTTGCCGGCCTTCTCGAGCCGAAATAAAAGCGCCCTCACCGCCTCTGCCGTATCGAGAAGCGATGAGGGTGCCTGATTTTTCTTACGAAGCAGCATGTCGACGCGTGTGTGCATGGCTTCAAACCATGCGTAGAGGGCCGTTGAGCCGTCGGACAGCAGGCGCGACTGATGCTGCACTTAAGGGCGAATAATTACAGTTCTTTGATTTTGATGTTCTTGAACCACACTTCGTTGCCGTGGTCCTGAAGCAGAATGTAACCCTCGGGATAGTTGCCGAAGTTTGGCCAGTTACGGTATTTGCTGTAGGCTACTAAAGCGTTCCACTCCTGGTTGTTGCGGTCGTATTCCACGAGTTTTACACCGTTGAGCCAGTGCTCTACATGGTTACCTCTAACGATAACGGTGGCCGTGTTGAAATTGTTTATGTCGAAAGGCTTCTTTTCGGGAGCCGGAATAAGGTCGTAGAGCGAGCCGAGCTTACGGTTGCCTTTCACGCCGAGTTTCGCGTCGGGATGACGGAGGTCGTCGAGAATCTGGAATTCACAGCCGATGGCCGAGCCGGAGCCTTTGTTGAGCGAGGGATCTACGAAATATTTGATGCCGCTGTTCGCGCCCTCGGTGATTTTGAAGTCTACCGAGAGAATGAAATCTTTGTATGTGCGGTCGGTGACGATGTCGCCTCCGTTGGTGCTCTCGCCTCCGTCGGCCGGCATCACTTTGAGAATGCCGTTTTCGATAATCCAGCCTTTTTCGGGGAAGCCGTTGAGTTTTGCGCCTCTCCAGCCCGAGCTGTCTTTGCCGTTGAACAACAGTTTCCAGCCGTCGGCAATCTCCTGCTCGGAGAGGGTGTTGTCGACAGCATTTACTTCGGGCGCTGTTGTGGGAGTGAGGTTAGCGGCAACATCTTCGGTACAGATGCGAATGTTTCGCCATGCAATCTCTTTGCCTTCGTCCTCTTTAGGCACTGCATGAACCTGAAGCGCGATGAAGCCTTCGGGCGTCATGTTGTCCCAAAGATTGGCGCAGGGTATGCCGTTGACCCATGTGCGTATGCTGTTGCCGTAGGCCTCGATGCGCACTTTGTTCCACTCGCCTTGTATGAAAGCTTTGCGAGCTTCGGGGTTCTTTGTGAGAGGATAGAGCCAGCCGCGACGCGACTCATCGTAAATGCCTCCCGACCATGCGCGGTCGGAGGGGTCTATTTCGAACTGGTAGCCGTGTACGACACCGTTGTTGTAGCTCTTGAGGCTCTGGCTGCGGAGCTGAACGCCCGAGTTGAGTCTGGGGTCTACCTTGAATTCGAATTCGAGTATGAAATCGCCGTAGTTCTGATTGGTGCGGAGGAATGTGTTTGGCGTGCCGCTTTTCGATGTGCCTACGATAGCACCGTCGCGAACGGTGTAAGAGGCTTTGCCGTTGACTCGCGTCCAGCCGTTGAGGTTTTTGCCATTAAATAGCGGTTTCCAGTTTTCGGCCGAAACAGCCGATGAGAACAGCGCTGCCGCAATGGCGAGAGTTATGATTTTTTTATTCATCGAATTAAAAAATAGGGTGGGTTTCAGGTTTTGCTATGTGAATCTCAGACAAGTTTGTAGAAGTCTTCCCAGCCTTGACGCGGGGGCATGCCCGATAGCATGGCGTTTGCGAAGGCGTTGTTTGTGAACTGTTTTGTGCGGGCGTCGAAATAGAGTTTGGTGTTCAGTCGCTGGGCAATCACACCGAGGCAGAAGACCTGGCTGAGCACACCGTTTATTTCGAAGGGCGAGCGTGTCTTTTCTGTGCCCTGGCATGCGCGAAGGAAGTTTACGTAGTGGTTTGAGGGGCTTTTGGGAATCTCGGGAAGGCTGCTCTGTATGTCGCTGGCGTTAGCCGAGGGAATCATGCTGAGAGTCGAGCCATGACTGCCGCCTTTGAAAGTGAGGTCGCGACTATAGATGATTTTGCCGGGGTTGAGTTTTGTAACTGACGCACCTTGATTTGTGGCGGGAACGTCGGGGTTATACTCCGAGGCTCCGTAGTTGGCCGGCAGAGGGGGGAGGTTGTCGAGACCGTCGTACCATGTGATGTCGCAGGGAGGCATGCTGCCGCGAGCCGGGAAGCGGAAGCGGATAGTCGACGAGAAGGGGAAGAAATAGCTGTTGTGACCGAGTGCATAGTCCATGCCAATTTCGTAGGGCAGGCCCAGCTCGAGGAATTCGTGTGCTGTGTCGAGCAAGTGTGCGCCCCAATCGCCGAGGGCCCCCATGCCGTAGTCGTACCAGCAGCGCCAGTTGCCCTGATGATAACGGTCGGAGAAGCCGTGGTATATCGAGGGGCCGGTCCATACATCCCAGTCGATATCGGCGTTGGGCATCGGCTCGTTTGTGGGCATCTGCATCATTGAAGCATCGTATTTGTGCCAGCGGCGAGAGTTGTTCATATGTGCGGTGATTGCCGTCACGTCTTTGATAATGCCGGCGTCTTTCCATGCCTTGAACTGGAAGTAATTGGCTTCGGAGTGTCCCTGATTGCCCACCTGAGTAGCGAGCTCGGGATGCTTGCGGGCCATTTCCATCATGAGTTCGCCTTCGAGGAATGTGCGGCACATAGGTTTTTCAACGTATACGTGTTTGCCGTTGGCGAGAGCCAGCATTGCAATGGGGAAGTGCATGTGGTCGGGCACTGAAATGCAGACAGCGTCGAAGTCGGCGGCGGCTTTGTCGAATAGCTCGCGGAAGTCGCGGAAGCGCCGTGCTTTGGGATACATGTTCATCACCTTCTGGGTGTGTCCGGCACCCATGTCGATGTCGCAGAGGGCAACGACGTCGACCATGCCGGTCTTTGCAAACTCCGATATGTTTTGCTCCCCGCGGTTGCCGATGCCGATGTATGCTATTTTCACTTTGTCGGTCTTGGCTGATGCGGATTGTGCCGAAGTGAGGGTTGACGCAAAGGTGTTCATGCCGCCCATGGCCATGCCGGCAGCCGACACGCCCAGTGTTTTAAGGAAGTCTCTTCGAGTTGTCATGATTTTGATTGTTTTTTAGCCTGGAGACGGAAAATGCCGCGTATTGCAAAGACGCAAAGACGGAGTGCCACTGTGAGAGCATAGATCACTATGGCGAAAATCAGCATGTAGAAAAAAGATGAGTAGAGCTCTATCCATGGCGCGTTGTAGCTGATTATGGCCCAGATGTTGAGTGCGAATGCAATTACCAGACAGAAGCAGAAAATGAGGAGCTCTGTGAGCTGGCGCCGTCGTGTGATTATGATATCTTTCATGAGAGGAGGTCTTTGTTGAGTTTTGTGCCGTAAGGAGCGTAGTCAATCTTGTATTGCTCGGGGAAGTCGAGCACCACACCTTTTTCAATGGCTTCGAATCCCCAGAGCGAGAGCAGGCTTGCATAGTAGCCTTCTTCGGCTATGCGTTCGGGCTGGCGGCCGGTGATAACGGCTTCGATAAAAGCGTCGGTGTTGAGCGATGTGCCGTCGGTTTTCGGGCGTTCGCCGAGAATGAAATGTCCTTTGTTTTCGTTTGCACTTTCGGGCGCCCAGCTTGTTCCGGCAAATGGTATTTCATCAAAGAGTTTGTTTTCCCATGAGTTGAGCATCTGCAGGAATGCCGGAGCCGGAGCGGTCTGCTCAAAGTAATATTTTCCGCTCTCGGGCTCTATGGTACCGAGGTTTCCGAGAATTTTCTCTTCGAGGCCGTGGAATTTGTTTGATATCACAGAGCCATAGTTGAGGGTTTCGCCCGAATCGAAGGCATAGATGCAGTGAACATTGTCGTGCACCTCGCGACCGTCTTTCCAGAATGTGATGCCGCCGTGCCCCATTACGCGCTCGGGGAGCTTCTGCATGGCCCATGTGCCAACCTGAATCTGGTGACATCCGAGCTCTGTCATGAGTCCTTTCGACGATTCTTTGTAGAGGCGCCAGTTGATGAGTCGCTCGAGTTCGGGCGACGGCACATCGCGGCGCCAGTCGCCGTTGCGGTTCCAGTAGGCTTCGACATGTGATATTTTGCCGAAATTGCCCCTGTGGACGAGGTTCATGACCTGAATGTAGCGCGGGTCGAAGAGGCGCTGCTGTCCGGTGAAAAATATTTTGCCGGAGGCGAGGTGCTTCTGATACATGTTGAAACACTCTTCCATAGTGTAGCCTATGGTCTTTTCGCAGTAAACGTGCTTGCCGGCATCGAAGGCATCCATCACTATGTGATAATGGGTGTTGAGCGGCGTTGCCACAACCACGGCATCTACGTTTTTGTCGGCCAGAAGGGCTCGGTAGTCTTTGTAGGTTTTGGCTTCGGGCGCTATTTTGAGAGCCGACTGCAGAGAGGGCTCATAGATGTCGGCCAGTGCCACTATCCTGGCTTTAGGATTGCGGGCTATGAAGCTCATGAGGAACTGACCGCGAGAGCCTGGGCCGATAATGCCCACACGGCAACGCTCTTTGTCGGTGTGGTCTACTTCGCCGAATGCCGACAGCCACGGGCTTGTGGCTGCGAGTATGCCGGCTCCGGCTACTCCGAGCCGACGAAGAAAATCGCGTCGGTTTATTTTCGTTTCGTTCATGGTTTTATACTAAGCGGAATGCTTGCAGGAAGATATCTTGTTGGGATTAGAATTCAGGTTGTGGGGTAAACAACTGTGTCCACTTACTCTTTAAATGGATGCTACAAAAGTATAATTTTTTTTCTAAATGTGTATTCTGACGACAAAATGTGCAGGGAATCATTTGTGAAATTAATGTATTTTAACACAATAACATGTAACTAAAGCAGATTAAAATCGTCATAAATATGAACCCGTTTCGCCCCGGGATGCGAACACTCTGATAATCTCAATGATATGAAGACAATACGACAACTTCTTCCGCTGGTGCTCATGCTTTTTGCCCTGACGTGCTCGGCCAAAGGCAACTCTATTGAAACTAAAACACTGAATCTAGCTTCGTTTGATGCAATAGAGGCCGAATCGGTTAAGGTATATGTTACCATCGGTCCGGCTACGGGTCGGGTGACGGTAAGCGGCAGCCATGAGGCGCTCGAAGCACTTTCGGTAAAGGTCAGCAAAGGCAAACTGAAACTGTCGAGCCTTGAGAAATCGAACGGCGGCAAAAATATTTTAAGAAAATTCTCCCGGAGAAGAACTGTTCCGGAGGTGAGGGTAACGGTGCCGTCGCTGAGCAAAATCGATACGGAAATGTCGGCTGCAGTATATGTCGACAAGGCGTTTGAATGCACCGGCTTCAATGTGTCGTGCGAAACATCTTCACTGGTAAATCTCGCCGGAGTCAAAGCTTCGGGAAATGTGAAGCTTGAATGCGAGACCAGTTCATCGCTCAAAATCGACAAACTTTCGGCAGCGGAAATAAAGGCCGAAGTTGAGACAAGTTCGTCGCTTACCTTAGATGTCCTCAGAGCTCAGTCGGCATCGCTCTCGGCAGAGACTGCATCGAGTGTAAAGGTAGCAGTTATCGAGGCCGGCAAGGTCAAGGCCGAGTCCGAGACTGCCTCATCGATAAAAATAGGCAGCGGCAACGTGAAAAACGGCTCTTTCTATGCCGAAACTGCTTCAAACATCAATTTAAGAGGTGTGACGGTTATCTCCGGCAGCGCAAACTCCGACACCGGCGGCAAGGTGAGTGTAAGTTTCGGCGCACGCTGACGATAATCACGCAGCTTCTGATTCCTTATAACGAAAAATCGCGTTTCCAAAGCCGGAAACGCGATTTTTCAGGTTTTTTATAATACTTATTTGAAATTCTCGGCAGCCTGGCGGATTGCGTAGAACATGCGTTCGTCGGCTATGGTGAGTTCTATGTGGCGGCGAGCCATCATGCGGCGAGCTATTTCGAAGAATTTTGTCATTGACACATCGGAGAAGCCGTTTGAAGCACCGCCTTCGCTGAACGACGGAACAAAATTGCGCGGGAAGCCCGACCCGTGCACGTTCACGCCTACGCCGAGCACGGTGGCAGTGTTGAACATGGTGTTTATGCCGGCTTTAGAGTGGTCGCCCATAATGAGGCCGCAGAACTGCAGGCCGGTGCGCTCGAAGTGAGCTGTGGAGTAGTTCCACAGGCGTATGGGCGAATAATCGTTTTTAAGATTGGACGCTACGCATCCGGCTCCAAGGTTGCACCACTCGCCGATTACAGCGTTTCCGAGGAAGCCGTCGTGGGCTTTGTTGGAGTATCCGAGCATCACCACATTGTTGAGCTCACCTCCCACTTTGCAGTATGGGCCGAGCGTTGTGCCCGGATAAATCTTTGTGCCCATATTCACCACGGCGTGCTCGCACAGTGCAATGGGACCGCGGAGCATAGAACCTTCCATTATTTCTGCATCGCGGCCTATATAAATCGGGCCTGCGCATGTGTTGAGGAAGGCGCCTTCGACGCGTGCTCCCTCTTCAATGAAGATTTTCGAGGCATCGCCGATTATGGTGTTTGTGGGGCTGAGCGGCAAAGACTGTCGGCCGGCAGTAATGCGTTCGAAATCGGCTTCGACAGCTTTGTTGTTGAGCATGAAAATGTCGTAGAGGTTGTGCACTGCATCCGGCGAGCCGCAGTATTCGACCGTGTCGGTGGCGTCGGTGCCGTAGTGTGCCACTTCTTCGTGGTTGCACATCAGTTTTTGACCCGGGCGGAGCGAGGCCACGGCCTCGGCAAGGGCCTTGTCGGGAATTATATGTCCGGCTACGTAGAGTGCGTCGGCATCGTCCGACGAGGGAAAAATTTCTGCCAGATAGTCGGCCGCCGGGCTCCACAGATATTCTCCGGTCAGCATAGCCTGCCATTTTTCGGCTATAGTGTCGATGCCGATTCGGAGAGCGCCCAGCGGACGTGTATAAGACAAAGGAAGAATGTTGCTGCGCACGGCAGCGTTGTCGTATATTATTATTTTCATAGGTGTCGAGTTGTGATTTGAGCGCAAAAGTAGTCATTTTTGCGTAGATAATCGCGTTTTCTATACCATGAAAAAGTCGGAGCGCCGAGCTTTGTCCGCTCGTAAGGGTTTATTGATGTATCAGAGTTGAAAAAAGGCCCGAAAAAGTGAGATTACAGTTGGAACGTATCAAAAGTTTGATTAAATTTGTGGCAGTAACCAAAATACCAATACAATGGCAAAAGTATATGGAGCTGTCACAATCGACAGCGACCGTTGTAAGGGATGCAACCTGTGTGTGGTAGCTTGTCCGTGCAAAGTGCTGGCATTGCAGCCAAAAGAGGTTAACGACCGCGGCTATCACTATGCATACGCTGCCAATCCCGAAGCATGCATAGGCTGCGCAGCATGCGCTACAGTATGTCCCGATGCATGTTTTGAAGTATATCGCGTAGTAGACCGCGAAAATTAATCTCTCACCAACATCTTATAGATATGGAAGAAGAAGTAAGATTGATGAAGGGCAACGAGGCTATAGCCCATGCCGTCATCCGTTATGGTGCCGACGGCTATTTCGGCTATCCTATTACCCCTCAGTCGGAAGTTCTCGAGACGCTCTCCGAGCTCCGCCCCTGGGAGACCACAGGCATGGTGGTTCTGCAGGCCGAGAGTGAGGTGGCAGCAATAAATATGGTATATGGCGGTGCCGCAAGCGGCAAGGCTGTGATGACATCGTCGTCGTCGCCCGGCATGAGTCTCAAGCAGGAAGGTATAAGCTATCTGGCTGCATCGGAGCTGCCGGCGCTGATTCTCAATGTGATGCGCGGCGGTCCCGGTCTGGGAACAATCCAGCCGTCGCAATCCGACTATTTCCAGGCCACAAAGGGCGGCGGTCATGGCGACTATCATCTGATAGTGCTTTCGCCATCGACAGTTCAGGAAATGGCCGATTTTGTAGCCCTGGGCTTTGATTTGGCGTTCAAATACCGCACTCCGTCGATGATATTGGCCGACGGTATTGTCGGCCAGATGATGGAGAAGGTAGTGCTTCCGCCGCAGCGTCAGCGTCGCAGCGAAGAAGAAGTGCGCAAGCAGTGCCCCTGGGCCGCTACCGGCCGTGGCGACCGCAAGCACCGCAATGTGATAACCTCGCTCGAGCTCGACTCGGCCAAAATGGAAATCAACAACCACCGCTATCAGGCCACATACCGCAAGATAGAGGAAAATGAAGTGCGTTTTCAAGAGTATTATACCGAAGATGCCGACTATCTGATTGTGTCGTTTGGCTCGGTTGCGCGCATTTGCCTCAAGGCCATTGAGGATGCACGCGAGAAAGGCATCCGCATAGGCCTGCTCAGGCCGATTACCCTGTGGCCCTTCCCCTACAAAGAGATATCTCGTCTGGCCGGTCAGGTGAAAGGCATTCTTACCGTCGAGCTCAACGCGGGCCAGATGGTGGAGGATGTGCGCCTCGCTGTCGAAGGCCGAGTGCCAGTGACTCATTTCGGCCGCATGGGCGGCATTGTTCCCAACCCGGGCGAAGTGCTCGAAGCTCTTCACCGCGACTTTAATGTCGAACTTTAAACAACGCGACAATGAAACCCGAAGATATTATCAGGCCCGAAAATAAAGTATACAGCCGTCCGGAGCTGCTTACAGAGAATTATACACACTACTGTCCGGGCTGCAGCCACGGTGTGGTTCACCGCCTCGTTGCCGAGGTGCTCGCCGAAATGGGTGCTGCCGATAAAACCGTGGGCGTAGCTCCGGTGGGATGCGCCGTTTTTGCATATAATTATATTGATGTCGACTGGGTGGAGGCGGCTCATGGCCGTGCGCCTGCTGTGGCTACTGCAGTGTCGCGCCTCAATCCCGACAATCTCGTGTTCACCTATCAGGGCGACGGCGACCTCGCCGCTATCGGTACTGCCGAGACCATTCATGCCTGCAATCGTGGTGAAAACATTACAATTATATTTATCAACAATGCCATTTACGGCATGACCGGCGGCCAGATGGCTCCCACAACCCTCCTTGGCCAGAAAACCGCCACTACTCCTTATGGACGCCGCGCCGACCTCAATGGCTATCCGCTCGTGATAAGCCCGCTTCTGGCACAGCTTGCCGGAACCTGCTATGTGACCCGTCAGGCAGTGCACACTCCGGCTTCGGTGCGCAAGACTAAAGCCGCTATCCGCAAGGCTTTCGAAAATACTCTTGCAAAAAAAGGAACATCGGTAGTTGAAGTCGTGTCGACATGCAATTCGGGCTGGAAACTCACTCCCGAAGATTCTAACAAATGGATGGCCGAGCACATGTTCGAGCAGTATCCGCTTGGCGACCTCAAAAACGAATAAGACTATGAAAGAAGAAATAGTAATAGCCGGTTTTGGCGGCCAGGGTGTGCTCTCTATGGGCAAGATACTGGCATATGCAGGCCTTATGGACAATCTTGAAGTCACATGGATGCCTTCGTACGGCCCTGAGCAGCGTGGCGGTACGGCCAATGTCACCGTGATTATATCCGACTGCCCTATAAGCTCGCCCGTGCTCGACACATACGACACGGCAGTGGTGCTCAACCAGCAGAGTCTCGATAAGTTTGAGTCGAAAGTAAAATCCGGCGGCACGCTCATCTACGACCCATCGGGTATCCACCGTCTGCCCGAGCGCACCGATATCAACGTTGTGTCGGTCGACGCGATGACTGCTGCAATCGAGCTCAAAAACTCGAAGACCTACAACATGATTCTGCTTGGCGCATTGCTCAAGAAGCGTCCCCTGGTTGGAATCGACGCCGTTCTCCGTGGTCTCAAGAAGACCTTGCCCGAGCGTCATCACCACTTGCTGCCGCTCAACGAGCAGGCTCTGCGCAAAGGCATGGAACTCGTCTAAGCCTGCGAGGCTACATCTGATAAAACCGCACTCCAAAACTTTTGGGGTGCGGTTTTATCAGATGCCTTCGTGTGGGGCTGACGACAACACTGCCTCTCTGCGGCTCAATCTGTACCTCCGTCCTCCTCAAGCGCTTGCATGCGATGTGGCCTAAAAGCAAAAAAACACCCCGATTCATCGCGAGTCGGGATGTTTTTTCAAGTTAGTTGTGGCGAACTCGTCGCCTATGTGTTCTTGCTTAGCTCTTTATTGTATTATTACTGATAGTAAGACAGAAAAGTATGTCGGGGGTTTAAAATGCAGGATGCGGTTTAACTTTTGTTAACCTTGGAAATCATATGGCCGTCGGCAAGCAGGATGCCGCTGTGTACCATATGCGCTATATGCGCTGCCACGGCATCGAAGGTAGACGGATAATAGGGCCGGAGCGAGCGAGTGTCGAGCCAGGTCTGCGGAGCAATCATGTCGAAAAAAGTGTCGAGGCGCTTTTCGAACTCTTTGGCTACGAAGGGCCGGGCCACAGAGCGTCGTGCACGGCATACATCGCACTTGCCGCAGTCGACATTTCCATTCTCGCCGAAATACGCGAGCATGCGCCGCACGCGGCACGACGCATCGGCGAACACATAGTCCGACATTGCGGCTATGCGGCGCCTGAGCGCTTCGCGGCGGTCTTCGTATATTTCGTGTGGAATGAGGAGTTTCGCGCCTGGCACGCGGTTTGCCGTGAACACCACATATGGCGTGCAGCGACGTGGAATGAACGATATGAGATGTTCGCGCCGCCATTTGCATAGTATTTCGTATACTTTCTGAGGTACTACGCCGCAGTCGGCAGCAATGTGTGATTCGTTGACGAATACCAACTCGGAGAAAATGCCGGGATAGTGCCGCAGCATATAGTTGAGCACGGCGTCTTCGAGGGGTGAAAACTCGAGGCCGTACAAGGCATCGCGCGGTACGGTAATCATAGCCTGCGCTTCGATGTCGAGTTCGTCGACATAGTCAATGTACTCCGAGCGAGCCAGTATGCCGAGGGCGCTCATTACCTGAGCTTCGGGCATGTGGTAGCGCGCGCACATCACCGAGGGCTTGAAGTCGAATATGGCGCTGAAGCCTTCGCCCATGGGCACTTCAAGGAAACGGCATATTTCATCGTATGTGCGGCGTATGAATTCTTTATCGGGAAAGGCCGTGGCTACGCGGCGTGCGAGAGTGGCCTTGTCGCGCTCCGAGGCGAGCACCACAGCCACCGACGGAAGTCCGTCGCGACCGGCACGGCCTGCTTCCTGATAGTATTCTTCGAGTGTTGTGGGAATGTCGTAATGCACCACAAGGCGCACGTCGGGTTTATCGATTCCCATACCGAATGCGGTAGTGGCCACCATGATTCGTGTGTCTCCCGACTGCCAGCTGTCTTGCTTCGAGGCTTTTTCGTGGGGCTCGAGCCCTGCGTGGTAGTGGAGAGCGCTGAAGCCTTCGCGTGCGAGCAGCGACGCGAGGTCGGATGTGCGGCGGCGCGAGCGGGTGTATACGATAGCCGAGCCGGTAGTGGCACGGAGTATGTCGAGGAGTTTGCCGTATTTGTCCTCTGTGTGTCGTACGAGAAACGAGATGTTGTCGCGCGTGAAGCTGAGCGAAAACCGTTTTTCGTTTTTCATGCCGAGCCGCAGCGCTATATCGTCGACGACTTCGGGCGTGGCCGATGCCGTGAGGGCAAGGAGCGGTACCGTAGGGTAGTGCTCGCGCAGTGTGTCAAGACCCATGTAGGAGGGCCTGAAGTCGTAGCCCCACTGCGATATGCAGTGTGCTTCGTCAATAACGAACAGACTTGTGTCTACGGTGTCGAGCATGGCCATAAAGCGGTCGGTGCAAATGCGCTCGGGTGCCACGTAGAGCAGTTTTATACGACCCTGGCGGCAACGTTCGTAGGCGTAGTCGGTTTCGGAGCGTGTCATTCCCGAATGCAGGCATGCCGCCTTGACGTTGCGGCGCTGCAGGTTGTCGAGCTGGTCTTTCATCAGGGATATGAGTGGAGTTACCACCACGGTAAGCCCCTGGAGCATAAGAGCCGGCACCTGAAAGGTGATTGACTTGCCGCCGCCCGTAGGGAGCAGCCCCACGGTGTCGTGCCCGGCGAGTACCGAAGCAATTATTTCGGCCTGCATAGGCCTGAAATTGTCGTAGCCCCAGTAGCGCTTCAGAGTGTCGGTTGCAGAGAGCGGCGCCGGCTCGCATGCTTCGCTGCTGTCGGTGCTGTCTGAGAAGTCGTAGAAGCCGTAGGGTTCGTCTGTCATCAGCTCAGTTCTTCGCCTACGCGTATCTGCTTCACCATAAGCTGTATTGCCGAAGAAGAATTGGGGTGTTTGTTTTCCTCGATTGTGTAGCAGATGTTGAAGGGACGGCCGGAGTGTATATGCTCGAAGTACGAAGCCATATTGAAGGCGATGCCGTTGATTACGCGTCCCGATGTGTCGTCGACGAGTTCGAGCTTGATATGTTCGAGGTTGCGTCCTACCAGACGGCTGGTGCCGAAGTCTTTCACGCGGCGTGTGCAGAATGTGGGAATGCGGTTGCCCGGCCCGAAGGGTGTGAACAGGCGCAGAATCGACACAAATTCGGGGGTGATTTCGGAGAACGACAGAAAGGCGTCTATGTCAATCTGAGGCGTAAGCTGCTCGGGGAGGATATTGGCTGCCACATATTCTTCGAATCGACGTGTGAATTCGGGAATGTTTTCTTCTCTGAGCGAGAGACCAACGGCATAAGTGTGTCCGCCGAAGTTTTCGAGCAGGTCGCGTGTCGATTCCACGGCTTTGTATATGTCGAAATTCTGCACCGAGCGCGAGGAGCCGGTGGCGAGGCCGTTGGAAAGAGTGAGCACAATCGAGGGCTTGTAGTAAAGTTCAGTAAGGCGCGATGCTACAATGCCGATAATGCCTTTGTGCCAGTCTTTGTTGTATATTACAATTGATTTTTTGGGCGAGTGCATCTCGCCGCGTTGCTCGAGAATGGCATTTGCCTCCTCGGTGATTCGTTTGTCGAGCTCTTTGCGGTCTTTGTTGTACTGGTCGATTTCGAGCGAGCGTCGGTTGGCTTCTTTTGCGTCGCGCGACACGAGCAGCTCTACGGCCTCGCTTCCGCTCTGCATTCGTCCCGACGCGTTGATGCGCGGACCTATTTTGAATACTACGTCGTTTATGGTAATCTCTTTGCCGCCGAGACCACAGGTGCGAATTATAGCACGCAGGCCCATGTTTGGGTTTGTGTTCAGTCGCTTGAGACCTGTATAAGCCAGAACTCGGTTTTCGCCGATCATAGGCACAATGTCGGCGGCGATGCTCACGGCTACGAGGTCGAGCATGCACTCGAGCTCGGCAGTGGCGATGCCATTGCTTATGGAGAAGGCCTGCATGAATTTATAGCCTACTCCGCAGCCCGACAAGTGTGGGCATGGGTATGTGGAGCCGGGAAGCTTGGGGTTGAGGATTGCGGCAGCCGGGGGCAGCTCCGCATCGGGCACGTGGTGGTCGCAGATAATGAAATCGATGCCGAGTCCGGCGGCATATTTTATTTCGTCGTTTGCCTTGATGCCGCAGTCGAGAATGATGACGAGTTTCACGCCCTGCTCGGCAATCATGTCGATAATTTTGCGCGAGATGCCGTAGCCCTCCTCGTAGCGTGTGGGAATATAGAAATCGAGCTCGGAGTAAAAATTCTGAAGATAGCGGTAGACGAGCGCTACGGCTGTTGTACCGTCGACATCATAGTCTCCGTAGATGAGTATTTTTTCTTTAGCGCCCATGGCACGGTTGAGACGCTCTACCGCCTTGTCCATGTCGGGCATCAGAAAGGGGTCGTGGAGGTCGCGCAGCGAAGGGTGAAAGAAACGCTCGGCGGCATCGATAGTAGTTATGCCGCGCTGGATGAGCAAGTCGCTTACAGGCGGACAATTGGCAAAACGACGCGCCAGCTCAGCGCCGAGCTGCTGCTCTTCGCGGCTGATTGTGGGATAATTCCATTTGCGTGTCATAAGCCTTGCTGTTCTATGATGCAAAATTAACGATTTTCTCCTTAATATAAAAGCAGGTGATAGTTAATTAATATGTTTATTGGTTTAGGGGTTTGAAATTCCGGCTTTTGTTGTCTTGCCGCCTCTTAAATCTTGCCGCCAGGCTTATGGCTTGCGATTACTACGATGTGAGGGAGGTAATTGTTCATGCCGGGTTGATGCAAAGAGTGCGCAAATATGTTACAAAACGAAGACAATTATCGATATATAATGCGGATGTAACAATTATGTAACATTTATCTTCGAAAATAAACAGCAGTAAATCAGTGATATACGAGGGTGTTAATGTCGTATTTTTGTAATTAACATTTATTTACATTGCAAAGCTTGACAAAAGTGAGATTGTCGCTAATTTTGAACCGTCAACAAACAGTTGACCGCTAAAACCGAAACAACTGAAATTCTTAAATACATTACATTATGGCTGCTACAACAACCTTTCAGACAAACCTTATGAAATTACAGGCAAACATGCTTAATTTTGCCTATATGCTTACCAACAATCGTGATGATGCTTACGATCTGCTTCAGGATACCACTCTTAAGGCTCTCGACAACCATGAGAAATATGCCGAGGGTACCAATTTCAAGGGTTGGGTCTTCACAATCATGCGCAATCTGTTTATCAACAGTTACCGCAAAGGAGTGCGTGAAGCAACCGTTGTAGACACTACCGACAATCTCTATCACCTCAACCTCAGCCAGGACTCGGGCTACGAATCTCCCGAGGACAGCTACGGTGCAAGTGAAATCGGACAGGCAATCAACGAGTTTGCCGACGAATACCGTATTCCGTTCTCGATGCACGTTGCCGGCTACAAATACGAGGAAATCGCCGAAAAGATGAACCTCCCGCTGGGCACAATCAAGAGCCGTATCTTCACAGCCCGCAAAAAACTGCAGCAGCGTTTCGCAGACTACAGATAAGTCTTCGCGACGCAGCAGTATAATTGCCGTGAAATTTGAGCCACAAATTTTGACTCACAAAGCCGGAGTGTTTGCAGGTTCGAATAAAAGCTTTATTTTTGCAGACAGATATGGAAAGCTTAATCGAATACAGCAAAGTAGAGGTGATGCGTAACGAACACGTTGCGCTCCGAGATGTGGACTTCGCCGTGGCGCCGGGAGAATTTGTATACCTTCTGGGACGCGTAGGAAGCGGCAAGACCTCACTGATGAAAACTATCTACGCCGAGGTACCTGTAAGGCAGGGCGCAGCACGCGTTTTCGACTACGACCTTACCCGGATACGTCCGCACGACATACCCTTTCTGCGTCGCAAAATAGGTATAGTATTTCAAGATTTTCAACTATTGCCCGACCGTACGGCTTTTTCGAACCTCGACTTTGTTCTGCAGGCTACCGGCTGGCGCGATAAAACGGAGCGCGAAGCCCGCATCGACACAGTGCTCCGTCAGGTGGGAATGGCCACCAAGGCATTCAAAATGCCACATCAGCTTTCGGGCGGTGAGCAGCAGCGCATAGTAATAGCGCGTGCCCTGCTAAACAAGCCCGGTCTTATTCTTGCCGACGAGCCTACAGGTAACCTCGACCCTGAGACCGGCGACCAGATAATGGCGCATCTCCACGAGGTGTCGCGCAGTGAAGGTGTTGCAGTTGTTGTTGCAACACACAATCTTGGCTTCGTAAGGCGCTTTCCGGGTCGTGTATTGCGTTGCGAACGCAAGATGCTCATGGAGTGAACTCTTGAGCGGCATAGAGCGTTACACAATAGTAATCCGACAATTATTAATTTTTAAACATAAACGAGATATGAGCGATTTTAATGATATTATCAAGCAGAGCAAGCCCACGTTGGTCGATTTCTTCGCCACATGGTGCGGCCCATGCCGCATGCAGGCTCCTATACTTGAAGATGTGAAGAAACGCATGGGCGACCAGGCCAATATTCTCAAGGTCGACATCGACCAGAATCAGGCTGTCGCAGAAAGATATAATGTCCAGTCGATTCCAACGATTATAGTCTTTAAAAACGGTGAGGCTTTGTGGCGCACCGTGGGTGTGCAGCAGGCCGATGTTCTTGAGGCAAAGCTTCGCGAACACATCGGCTGACAGGTCGCTCTGTTTACTTAATTCAAGATATACCGAAGTTGCGTCGTATTATTATGGCGCAGCTTCTTTTTTGATGCCTGATAGTCATACAAAAAATCCCTGCGGCTCAAAAAATTAAAAATTTGTAGAAACGGCATAAAAACCGTAACTTTGCCATAGATTAGCGGCCTTACGGCCCAATTGGCCGGAAGTGCTAAGGCGTTTCCGGTATAAATCATTGTATATAAAGAAATAGACTATATATGAATCCACGAGAACTGAGTGAACAAGAAGTGCTTCGTCGCAACAGTATGGCGGAGCTTCGCCGTATGGGCATAGAGCCCTATCCTGCCGCAGAGTATCCGGTAAGCGGACACAGCGACGAAATCAAGGCCAATTTCACCGACGAAGGCGAACGCCGCGAAGTGTCGGTGGCCGGTCGTATCATGAGCCGCCGCATTATGGGCAAAGCTTCGTTCGTAGAGTTGCAGGACGCACGCGGCCGCATTCAGATTTATATCTCACGCGACGATATCTGTCCCGGCGAGGACAAGGAGCTCTATAACGTCGTATTCAAGAAACTTCTCGACATAGGCGATTTTATCGGTATCCGCGGATATGTGTTCCGCACACAGACCGGAGAAATCTCGGTTCACGCCCAGGAGCTCACAGTGCTCAGCAAGAGCCTTCGTCCGCTGCCTATTGTCAAGGTAAAAGACGGCGTTAAATACGATGCCTTCGACGACCCTGAGCTCCGCTATCGCCGCCGCTATGTAGACCTTATTGTCAACGACGGCGTGAAAGAGATTTTCCTCAAACGCACAAAGGTATACACCTCGATGCGCGAATATTTCAACAATGCCGGTTACATCGAAGTCGAGACTCCCATTCTCCAGTCGATTCCCGGCGGAGCTTCGGCCCGTCCGTTCATCACGCATCACAACGCGCTCGACATCCCTCTCTACCTTCGCATCGCCGACGAGCTTTATCTGAAGCGTCTTATTGTGGGCGGCTTCGAGGGTGTGTATGAATTCTCGAAGAACTTCCGCAACGAAGGCATGGACCGCACGCATAATCCGGAGTTCACTTGTATGGAGATTTATGTCTCCTACAAAGACTACAACTGGATGATGGAATTCACTGAGCGCATGCTTGAGAAAATCTGTCTTGACGTAAACGGCACTACAGAGGTGAAGGTAGGCGACAACACCATCAGCTTCAAGGCTCCTTTCCCCCGTGTGACCATGGCCCAGGCAATCAAAGACCATACAGGTGTCGACATCACCGGCATGAGCGAGGATGAACTCCGTGCTGCCGCACTCAAGCTCGGTGTCGAAGTAGACGAAACCATGGGCAAAGGCAAGCTCATCGACGAAATTTTCGGCGAGACATGCGAGGGCACATACATACAGCCCACATTCATCATCGACTATCCCATAGAAATGTCGCCGCTCACCAAGCGTCACCGCGACAATCCCGAGCTCACAGAGCGCTTTGAGCTTATGGTCAACGGCAAGGAGCTCGCAAACGCGTACTCCGAGCTCAACGACCCCATTGACCAATACGAACGCTTTGTAGAGCAGATGCGTCTGAGCGAGAAAGGCGACGATGAGGCCATGATTATCGATGCCGACTTCATCCGCGCACTCGAGTACGGCATGCCCCCGACATCGGGCATGGGTATCGGCATGGACCGTCTGGTGATGCTTATGACCGGACAGTCGGCCATTCAGGAAGTGCTTCTCTTCCCGCAGATGCGTCCCGAAAAAGTTGAGAAACGCGACAGCGACGAGACTTTCGTGGCTCTGGGCGTGCCGGCCGAGTGGGTGGCTCCCCTGCGCAAGAGCGGCATCAACACAGTGGCGGCTCTCGCCGAAGCCAAGCCCAACAAACTCTTCCAGGACCTCTGCGGCTATAACAAGAAAAACAAACTCGGGCTCGCCAATCCCGGCGCCGACGGTGTCGAGGCATGGGTAGAGGCAGCCAAAGCCTGAGATTGCTCACTATAATCCCCTTGCCATGGCAAAATATCTTTTTCCAGGCCATATAGCCGTGATGGGCGGCGGCAGCTGGGCCACAGCGCTGGCCAAGCTGCTGCTCCAGAACTGCGATACTATCACGTGGTATATGCGGCGCGATGACCGTATCGAAGACTTCAAACGTCTGCGGCACAATCCGGCATATCTCACCGACGTGAATTTCGATATCGAACGAATCAATTTTTCGAGCGATATCAACGAAGTCTGCACCGTGGCCGATACGTTGCTGCTGGTAATGCCTTCGCCATACTTCAAAGACCATATTGACAAAATCAAGGTCGACATATCGGACAAAAGCATCATCTCGGCCGTTAAAGGCATCGTACCCGACAGCAACCAGCTGATCACCGATTACATGATAGAGCGTTTCGGCGTGGCCCGCGATCGTACGCTGGTCATTTCGGGGCCTTGTCATGCCGAAGAAGTGGCGCTCGACCGTCCGGCCTACCTCACAGTGGGCTGCACCGACATACACAACGCAGAGCTGGTGTCGCCTTGCCTGGCCGGCAAGCACAACCACACAATACCGTCGAGCGATGTCGACGGCATCGAGTATGCCGCAGTGCTTAAAAACGTGTATGCCATTGCGGCCGGCATTCTCCACGGCATGAAAATAGGCGACAATATGACCGCCATTCTTATCTCGAACGCCATACGTGAAATGGAGCGCTTCCTTGATGCGGTGTCGCCGCGTCCGCGCCATATATGCGATTCGGTATATTTGGGCGATTTGCTCGTTACGGCATATTCGCGCTTCTCGCGCAACCACAACTTCGGCTCTATGATTGGCCGCGGCTACTCGGTGAAAGCGGCGAAAATGGAAATGGAGCAGACTGCCGAAGGCTATTATGGTGCAAAATGCATTCACGACATTAACGAGCGCTACGGTGTGGATATGCCGATTGCAAATGCCGTATATTCGATACTTTACAAAGGACTGTCGACGCCGAGAGCTTTCTCTGCGCTCGCTCCCTTAATGGATTGACATCATGGAACGCGACCCTTCGAAAAAACTACTCGGCATGAATCCCGCGCAGCTCGGCGCGGTGGCTGCGGCAGTGGGCCTGAAGCCCTTTGCCGCGCGGCAGATTGCATCGTGGCTCTATGTGAAGCGTGCCGTGTCGATTGACGCGATGACAGACCTCTCAAAGAGCGCGCGGGCACGTATGGAAGCCGACGGATATTACGTGGGCCGCGAAGCTCCCAAACTCGAGGCACGCAGTAGCGACGGCACCGTGAAGTATCTCTTCGAGGGCGTTGGCGGCCGCGACATCGAGGCAGTGTATATTCCCGATAAAGACCGTGCCACATTGTGTGTGTCGTCGCAGGCCGGCTGCCGCATGGGCTGCCGTTTCTGCATGACCGGACAGGGGGGCTGGCAGGGCAATCTCGACACAGGCGCAATCATAAACCAGATACTCTCCATACCCGAGAGCGAGACACTCACCAACATAGTGTTCATGGGTATGGGCGAACCTACCGACAATATAGAGTCGGTGCTCGGCGCAATCGACATACTCACATCGCCGTGGGGAATGGCATGGAGCCCGCGGCGCATAACCGTGTCGACAATCGGCAAGCCCGAAGGAGTGCGCATATTGCTCGACCGCACACAGGTGCATCTGGCCATTAGCGTGCACTCGCCGTTCGCGTTGGAGCGTGAGCGGCTTATGCCGGTGGAAAAAGCTTTTCCGATGCGCGACATAATGCCTATGCTCCGCGGACACGACTTCGCCCATCAGCGCCGACTGTCGATAGAGTACACAATGTTTGCCGGAATAAACGACGACGAGCGTCATGCCGATGCGCTGGCACGTGAGTTCAAGGGCACCGATGCGCGAGTGAACCTTATACGCTTCCATCGTACTCCCGGTTTTGAAGGCCGTCCGAGCGAACGTGCCGTCATGGAGCGTTTCCGCGACCGGCTCAACGAACTCGGCATGCTTGCCACAATACGAGCCTCGCGAGGCGAGGACATCGACGCTGCCTGCGGCATGCTCGCAGGCAAGAAACAGTGAAACAATTGAAAGAAATGAACAACAAAAAAATAAAAGTGGGTATTACCCACGGCGACACCAACGGCATAGGCTACGAGGTAATACTCAAGATGCTCGAAGACCCGCGCATCGCCGACCTCTGTACCGTGGTCGTGTATGGCTCAGGCAAAGTGGCTTCGTTCTACCGCAAGGCCATGGAGCTGCAGCAGGTGCAGTTCAACCGCATCGATTCGGCAGCCGAAGCCAAAGACGGTGTCTACAATATAATAAATGTTGTGGGCGAAGACCTCAAGGTAGAGCCTGGAACGGCGACAGAAGAAGCCGGTGCTGCAGCACTCGCATCCCTCGAAGCCGCAGTTTCGGACCTCCGTGTGGGCGACATCGACGTGCTCGTCACCGCGCCTATCAACAAACACTCGATACAGAGCAGTTCGTTCAACTTTCCTGGCCACACGGAGTATCTCGAAGTATCGTTCGACAGCGACGAGACTCCTTGCAAAGCCCTTATGATAATGTGTGCCGACCGCCTGCGTGTGGCATTGCTTACAACACATGTGCCTTTGTCGAAGGTTGCCGAGGCCGTGACCAAAGAGGCTGTTGTAGAGAAACTCAAGCAGTTCGATCGCTCGCTGCGTCGCGATTTCGGCGTGCAGACACCCCGTATAGCAGTGCTGTCGCTTAATCCGCACGCCGGCGAAGACGGGCTGCTCGGCATGGAAGAAAACGAAATAATCATACCGGCTATCAAGGAGGCGCGCGACGAGCGCATACTTGCTTTCGGCCCCTATGCATCCGACGGATTCTTCGGAAGCGGAAACTATGCCACGTTCGACGGTGTTCTGGCCATGTATCACGACCAGGGCCTTGTGCCTTTCAAAACACTGTCGATGGATTCGGGAGTCAACTTCACCGCAGGCCTGCCGGTGGTGCGCACCTCGCCCGACCACGGCACCGGCTACGACATCGCCTGCAAAAACGAGGCAAATCCTGAGTCGATGCGCTGTGCACTCTACACGGCTATCGACATTTACCGCAACCGTATCAATTACGACGAGGCATACAGCCACCCGCTGCGCCACCACCATCTCGAAAAAGAAAAATCAGGAAAACAAGAGCGCGACGCTGCCTCTGCGGCATCTTCCGCTTCAAAAGAATAAATACACAGTATGCATTACGCTATAGTAGCCGCAGGCGAAGGATCGCGCATGGTTCATGAGGGAGTATCTCTTCCGAAACCCCTTGTTGAGCTCGAGGGCAAGCCTATGATTGGCCGCCTCATAGATCTTTTTGCCTCATACGAGCCCGAATCGCTCACTATAATAATCAATAACAGCATGAACGATGTGCGGCAGTATCTCGAAAGTATTGTGTTGTCGCTGGGTTTCCCGGTAGAAATAATACTGAAAGATACGAGCGGCTCTATGGAAAGTGTGTATGAAGTGTCGCATGCATTCGACCGCGGCAAGACAGTGCTTTCGACCGTCGACTCGGTATTCTCGCGTGCCGAGTGGGATAAATTTATAAGGAGTTTTGCCGCAAACGATGCAGACGACGGACTGTTTCCCGTCACCGATTTTATCGACGACGAAAAGCCGCTCTATGTCGATACCGACGCCGACGGCTATATCACGGCATTCCGCGACGAGCCTTCGGCCAACGATTTCTATATTTCCGGCGGTATCTATGGCATCACGCCCCGCTGTAACGACATACTTGCCAGCTGCCGCCGGCTCGGAGTGCACAGCCTCCGCGGCTATCAGCGTACGCTCGTTGCCGAAGGGCTGCGTCTGAAGTCGTATCCATTCTCCAAAATTGTTGATGTCGACCATGCCGGCGACATTGATACGGCGCGCGCCTTTTTGGCCGAAAGCCAGCAATAAACCATGATTATGAGCGAACAGGAAGACGATATATTATTTGGAGACGCTCCTCAGCCGCTGAATGCAGACTATAGCGAGGACGATATTCAGACCCTCGACTGGAAAGAACACATACAGCGCCGACCGGGCATGTATATAGGTAAGCTCGGCGACGGCACCAACAGCGACGACGGCATCTATGTGCTGCTCAAAGAGGTGCTCGACAACTCTATCGACGAGTATATGATGGGTTTCGGCCGGGTAATTTCTGTCGATGTCGATGCTGTGTCGGCTACTGTGCGCGACTATGGCCGAGGTATACCTTTGGGTAAGCTTATCGATGTGTCGTCGAAGATGAATACCGGTGCGAAATACGACTCGGCGGCTTTCAAAAAGTCGGTTGGTCTCAATGGTGTGGGCATAAAGGCTGTCAACGCTCTCTCTACATCATTTGAAATCACGGCATTTCGCGACGGCAAGTGCAAACGTGCCCGCTTCTGCATGGGTGCCCTCCTTGAGGAGTGCGATATAGAAGATACCGACGAACCCAACGGCACCCTTGTCCGCTTCACTCCCTCGGCCGACATTTTCAAGTCATATGCTTTCCGCGAGGAATTCATAATTCCGCTGCTCAAGAACTATACCTTCCTTAATACGGGGCTCACAATCAATTTCAATGGCGTACGCTATCTGTCGCGGCACGGTCTGCTCGATTTGCTCAAGGAGAATATGACGCAGACTCCTCTCTATCCGATAATTCATCTCAAAGGTCAGGATATAGAGGTGGCGATCACCCATGTGAACCAGTATGGCGAGGAGTACTACTCCTTTGTAAACGGCCAGCACACCACACAGGGCGGCACTCATCTCAGTGCCTTCAAAGAGGCAGTGAGCCGCACTCTGAAAGACTATTTCAACCGCAATTTTGAATACTCCGACATACGCAACGGCATGGTAGCCGCTGTGGCTGTGAAAGTGGAGGAGCCCGTTTTCGAGTCGCAGACCAAAACACGCCTCGGTTCACGCGAAATGTCGCCCGACGGTGTGACAATTGCAAAGTATATAGGCGATTTTATCCGTAAGGAGCTCGACAACTACCTTCACCGCAATCTCGAGGTGGCCGACATCGTGCTCAAGAAAGTGCAGGAGAGCGAGCGCGACCGCAAAGCAATGGCCGGCGTGGCGAAAAAAGCCCGCGAGACGGCCAAGAAAGTAAGCCTCTACAACCGCAAACTCAACGACTGCCGTGTGCATCTTAACGACACTCGTGGAAACGATGAGAAAAAAGAAGCGTCGTCGATTTTCATCACCGAGGGTGATTCGGCCGGCGGCTCTATCGAGAAGGTACGCAATGTGGAGACTCAGGCCGTGTTCAAGCTTCGAGGCAAGCCTCTGAACACCTACGGCGCCACCAAGAAAGAATTGTATACCAACGAGGAATTCAGCCTCCTGCAGGCTGCACTCAATATAGAAGACGGCATAGAGGGTCTGAGATACAACAAGGTGATAATCGCCACCGATGCCGATGTCGACGGCATGCACATCCGTCTGCTCATGATAACCTTCTTCCTGCAGTATTTCCCCGACCTTATCAAAAAGGGACATGTATATGTGTTGCAGACACCGCTTTTTCGTGTCCGCAACAAGAAAACCGCCAAGCGCACTGCCCGTGCCAAAAAGGGCGACAATGTCGACGATACTGTATACTGCTACACCGACGAAGAGCGCATGGAGGCCATTCGCCGTTTTGGCGACAACTCCGAGATAACCCGATTCAAGGGTCTCGGCGAAATTTCGCCGGAGGAGTTCCGCGGCTTCATTGGCCCCGACATGCGCATCGACCGTGTGAGTCTGCGTAAGGAAGACGGTGTGGCCGAGGTGCTTGAGTTCTATATGGGCAAAAACACCATGGAGCGCCAGAATTTTATTATTGATAATCTTGTCGTAGAAGATGATACAGAAATTGATCGGTTCTGAAGGACGTACAGCCGTGTTCGCCGGTTCGTTCGACCCCTTTACACTCGGCCACGCCGATATAGTGCGACGCGGTCTTGAGATTTTCGACCATATCGTCGTAGCCATAGGAGTCAATGCCGCAAAGCCAGGCTCGCAGACCCGTGCCGCCGACAGTGCCACTGCCATCCGTCGTGTCTTTGCCGATGAGCCGAGGGTTGAAGTGGCTGTCTACACATGTCTTACTGTAGACTTCGCCCAATCTTTAGGCGCGCAGTTTCTGCTGAGAGGAGTCCGCTCGGTAAAAGATTTTGAATACGAACGCGACATGGCCGACATCAACCGTCAACTTTCGGGCCTTGAAACCGTTATATTATTTAGTCGGCCCGAATTGTCGGCAGTTTCGTCGTCGGTAGTGCGCGAGCTTGCGGATTACGGCCACGACGTATCGGCATTTTTACCCTCATAATATAGCATAAAACACCGCTTCTATGAAAAGATTCATACTTCCGCTGATTGCACTTACGGCCATAGCGGCCTTTGCTCAATTTCCGCAACAGGCGCCCGTACAGCTCGAGCCGGCTCAGAAACTCAATGCCGCGCGAGCCATTATAGAAAATTATTACGTGGAGAATGTCGACGGCGACAGCATAGTCACCGAGGCTATCAAGGCCATGCTCAATACCCTCGACCCTCACTCGGCATATTCTACTCCCGACGAGACCAAAGAATTTACCGAGCCCCTCAACGGCAAGTTCAGCGGCATCGGCGTGCAGTTTACCATGCAGCAGGATACTGTGTATGTGATACAGACAGTGCCCGGTGGCCCGTCGGAGAAAGTGGGTATACTCGCAGGCGACCGAATTATCGCCGCCAACGACACCGTGATTGCCGGCAAAAAGATGAAGAATACCGACGTGATGAAGTCGCTCCGCGGCCCCAAAGGCTCGGTGGTGAATCTTAAGGTGAAACGTGGTCCCGAATTTATCGACTTCGCCGTTACGCGCGACGACATACCTATCTACAGCGTCGACGAAACTTTCATGGCCGATCCTACAACGGGCTATATCCGCATCACGCGCTTTGCCGAGAGCACTGCGCGGGAGGTGAAGGATGCAATAGCCAAGCTTCGCAAAAAAGGCATGAAGAATCTTATACTCGATGTGAGCGATAATGGCGGCGGATATCTCGGCGCGGCATTTGAACTCGCATCGGAATTCCTACCAAAAGGCACACCGGTGGTGAGCACCGCCGGACGCGCCACTCAGCCGTACTCATATGCTACCGAAAAGTCGGGCGACTTCCTCGACGGCCGCATTGTGGTTATGGCCAACCAGAACTCGGCCTCAGCCTCCGAAATTCTGTCGGGAGCCCTGCAGGACAACGACCGTGCCCTCGTAGTAGGCCGCCGTACATTCGGCAAGGGTCTCGTACAGCGTCCCTTCCCCTTCCCCGACGGCTCTATGATTCGTCTCACAGTGTCGCGCTACTACACTCCCTCGGGCCGATGCATACAGAAGCATTACGACAAGGGGCATAGCGAAGAATATCAGCTCGAAGTGCTCAACCGCTATCAGGACGGCGAGCTCTGGAGCGCCGACAGCATAGCACGTCCCGACTCGCTGAAATACGAGACTCTGCGATATAAGCGTCCGGTCTACGGCGGAGGCGGCATTATTCCTGATGTTTTCGTGCCGGCCGATACGTCGTATTACAGCGTTTATTACCGCGACCTTGTTGCAAAAGGCATTGTACACCGTGTATCGGTCAATTACGTCGATGCAAACCGTGCAAGCCTGCGCAAGACATATCCCACTGAAGAAGATTTCTTCAATAATTTCACTGTGCCTCAGGAACTTATTGACAGACTTGTGGCGACCGGCAAGGAAGACGACATAGAATTCAACGAAGAGCAGTGGGAGCGCTCAAAGCCGCTTGTGCTGGCTATAATCAAGGGTCTTCTGTGCCGCGACATCTACGAAGACGGCTCTTATTTCCGCTCAATGACACCTATAAATAAAGACTTCCAGGCGGCTCTGGAGTTGATAAACGACCCCGAGCGTTATCATAATATACTTACGGGCAAGACCGACGAATACAAAAAGTAGGTTTTGCTACACGAAATAGGGCGGGATGCTGTGTCGAAAAAAAAGTTATGACACAGCATCCCGTCTTTTGTGCTGTCGAATTGTTAAATTCGGAAATAATGTTGCAATGAATGCAACAAATCCTTAATTTTGCAATGCAAAGCAGATTCGGCCATAAACGCAGCCGACGCTGTTGCGGAAACTACATCACCACGGCAATTCGGCATAGTCTTTAAGGCGGCTGAAAGTGATGGGACGGCTCTTTTCCGCATTACAAGTCTTTGTTTACATAGATATCTGCGTCCCGTCTTGCAGAATAATCGTTGGATTCATGCAGCATGCCTGCAATGAATCAGACTTTTATTTTTGTGAGATATATGAGCTGTCGCACGGCATACTTTAGGGCTTATCTACTGTCTCCGACACCGCAATGACGGTGCCGGGCAGCATTCGTGTGTCCTTATGTGTCAAAAATGATTGCCCACATAATTTTTACTACCGTTATAATAGCAGTCAGCGCCTCAGGGGGAATTAGAGGCGCTGATTTTTTGTATCGGACGAATTTGCCTTATTTAGTTCTGTTTATAATCACAATGCCTTCGGGGGCTTTGACTTCTGCCACGTCTTTGCCCGAAGCCGATTTTGTGACGCTGATTTCTACGAGTCCTCGGGGAGTGGGAAAAGAGCCTCGAGCCCAGCTAAGTTCGCCCAGACACGGATTAATCTCCAAAACTTCGCATCCGGGGGCTATAGGGCGCACACCCAGCACGTTGGCGGTCAACCACGAGGTCGGGCCCGATGCCCAGCCGTGACAGAGGCTCAGACGCAGACCCTTGTAGCAGTATGCACCGCCGTCGGCATGAATGTCGAACACGCCTTCGGGCACAATGCTGTCGATACGCCCGGCCTTGCTCACATCGTTATAGTCCAAGTCTTCCCAGAATGTGGTGGCGCCGAGGTCGAGCATGGCACCCCAGTAATCAGACATAATTTTCTGAGCTTCGCTGTTGAACCCGGCCTTCGACAGTGCCTCAAGCATGTAGTAGCCATAGAATGTAGAAAAACCGTCGGCGCCGCCTTTCAAAATTGTCTGTGCGTCTTTTTCTACATCCTGCGACTGCTCCGAAAGAATTGCGAGTGCAGCGGCCTGCTTGTTTCCGTCGTTGTCGAGATGCACCTTTTTCATTTTGTCGGCGAGCTTACGGGCGTTTTTCGAGAGGTTGCTGTCGGCGAGTTTGCCACCTATTTCCGCGGCGCTGTTCAGTGCCATTATGGTGAGCGACTGTAGCCCGGAGTGAATAGCCGCCTCTTTGCCGCTTGTGGGCCAGTCGAGGAAGCGTTGTCCGCTGAGGGCTTCCTCGCCGTTGCTCGCGACACACGATTCAATCTGGTCCACAAGTCCGCGCACGTAAGGCAACTGTTCGCGGAGATACGCAGTGTCGCCGGTGTAATTATGGTAATCGTTCTGAATGATTAGCCACCAGAGCGAGTAGGCGCTCATATCGTTAATCCAGCCTGGAAGGGGCGTGTCGTTTTTCGCGAAGTCGAGAGTCTTCTTCACCACATCGACATCACCCCATACATTGCCTATTGTCATTACTTCGGGATGCATGTCGCCGAGCCAAACAAGACGGTCGCGTTTGATGCCGTCCCATACATAATCCTGCATATTGAGTTTAACGGTGTATGCGCCGGTGTTCCATATTTCGGTGAGGCGGCTGTCGCTGCAGTCGAAGGAGCCGGCCTGAGGCAAGTCGCGCATAAATGCACGGGCCTCCACGTGAATCAGCGGCAGTTCTTTGCCGGCATCGATAAAATCGATACGCACGAAGCGGAAACCCGATTTTCCGCTCTCGGCCGAGCCAAGCCAGGGCAGCGACATTACGAAGTCGCGCACCGAGTGCTCATTGGTCGGGTTCTGCGGATTGTCGGGAATATCGACACTGCTCATGGCCTCAGAGACAGACTCGCCCATGCACACACGCATGCGCAGTGCTTCGTGGAAGCGGCCGAGGCCGGTGTATATTTTCACAGAGCCGTAAATTTCCTTGCCGAAGTCGAGCAATATCGAGGGCGTGTGGCCGTCGGAGTTACGGAAAAGCGTGTTGTGGCGCGAGTTGTTGATGCTCACCTGACCGGAGAAGCTGTCGAGCAGGTGCTGAGGGTTTACGATATATTGCCCTGTGGTGTCGGAGCTCCATATTATAGCCTCGGGCTTTACAACAGACTCTACGATTCGGGTTTCGAAGGCATGAAGACTGTGGCAGAGCGCACCGCAGCACAGCATTAAAAACAGCAAATTGATTTTAAGGTTTTTATTTTTCATTTTTCGGCGGTTTGGCAAGTTTTTTTCTGTTGTAAATTTACTACATATATTTATTGTGCCGATGTCGAAAAACAGACTTTTCATTCTAAAATTTTCAATGTATTATAAAATTTGACCGCGCGCATACTTGTTTTTTAAATTAGTGCTACCTTTGGGTATCGAATACCTAAAAGAACTATCCTGAATGGAAACCTATCATCTGGCTGTTGACCTGGGCGCTACGAGCGGACGAACGATTTTAGCCGTCTTCGACGGGAAGAAACTGACACTTGAGGAAGTGAGTCGCTTTACTCATCCGATGCTTCCGCTTGCCGGGCACATTTTCTGGAATCTCCCCGAACTATACAATCAGATACTTGCGGCGCTCGAGAGGGTAGCTGCACGCAGCATCAAACTGTCGTCAATCGGAATCGACACCTGGGGTTGTGATGTGGCTTATTTCAATGCCGACGGCACGCTTGCCGGGCTTCCCTACTGCTACCGCGACCCTCATACCGAGGGTGCCATGGACCGCTTTGCCTCAAAAATGAGTCTTGAGGAGCTCTATGAGCGCACCGGAATTCAGTTCATGGATTTCAATACGGTTTTCCAGCTCGATACAATCAAGCCTACTGCCGACCGGATACTTTTCATGTCCGACGCACTTGCCTATATGCTCACCGGAAATGCCGTGTGCGAGTACACTGTGGCATCGACATCGCAGCTACTCAATCCGCGCACTGGCGACCTCGACGAGCATATTCTTGGCGCTCTCGGGCTCTCACGAACCAAATTCGGTCCTATGGTGCGTCCCGGCGAAGTGATAGGAACGCTCACAAAGCAAGTAGCCGAATACACCGGCCTCGGCGAAGTGCCGGTGATAGCCGTCGCCGGCCACGATACAGCGTCGGCCGTGATAGGTGTGCCGTCGGAGGGCGACGATTATGCTTATCTGAGTTGCGGCACATGGTCGCTGCTCGGAGTGGAGTCGCCCGACGCTATTATCACCGATGAGGCCCGGCGCTATAATTTTACCAACGAAGGCGGCATAGACGGCACCACGAGATTTCTTAAAAATATATGCGGCATGTGGCTCTTCGAGCAGGCCCGCAAAGAGTTTGTCGATGCTCCCTCCGATGTGGCCTCTCTTGCCGCATTGTGCGCTGTGTCGGATTGCGATTCTATTATCGACCCAGACGATGCCTCCTTTGCACATCCGGCCTCAATGACGGCGGCAATTGCCGCTTACTGCGCGCGCAACCGACAGCGTGTGCCCGAGACTCCGGCCGACTTTGTAAGAGTGATATTCCACAGCCTCGCCGACAAGACCGGACAGGTGCTCGGCCGTCTGCGCGAGCTCTCACCCGTGGAAATCAATCGTCTGCATGTCATAGGCGGCGGTTCGCGCAATGCATATCTTATGCAGATGTTTGCCGATACGCTCGGCTTGCCCGTGGTTGCAGGTCCGGCCGAGTCGACAGCACTCGGCAACGCGCTGGTGCAGCTTCTCGGATGCGGTCTTGTGTCGTCGCAGGCACAGATGCGCCATATATCGCGCCGCTCGATAAGCACAGTCACATATAATCCTGAAAAATAATAATAATACTAAAGATACCGACCATGAATACCGAAAGAATCACAAAGGCTTATGAAATTGCCCGTGAACAGTATGCCGCGCTGGGAGTAGACACCGAAAAAGCGCTTGAAACACTCCAGCAAGTTCAGATTTCACTTCACTGCTGGCAGACCGACGATGTATCGGGCTTTGAGAACAATTCGTCGCTCTCGGGCGGCATTCAGGCAACCGGCAACTATACCGGCAAGGCGCGCAATGTCGATGAAGTACGCGCCGACCTTCTCAAAGTGTGCTCGCTGCTTCCGGGCAGTCATCGCGTAAACCTGCATGAGATTTATGGTGAATTCAATGGCGAACACGTAGACCGCGACCAGGTGGAACTGAAGCACTTCCAGGGGTGGATTGACTGGGCCAAGGCCAACAATCTCAAACTCGATTTCAACTCCACATCGTTCTCACATCCCAGGTCGGGCGACCTATCTCTCTCGAATCCTGACAAGAGCATCCGCGACTTCTGGATTGAACACACTCGCCGCTGCCGTCGCATCGCCGATGAGATGGGCCGTCAGCTCGACGATACCTGTATGATGAACCTCTGGGTGCACGACGGACAGAAGGAGTTTACGGTCAACCGTATGTATTATCGTCAGCTTCTCAAAGAATCTCTCGACACGATTTTTACCGATAAGCTCGACCATATGCGCGACTGCCTCGAATCGAAGGTTTTCGGCATCGGCCTCGAGGCTTATACTGTGGGCAGCAACGATTTTTATCTGGCCTATTGCGCGCAGAACGGCAAGGTAGTGACACTCGACACGGGTCACTTCCATCCTACCGAAGTTGTGGCCGACAAAGTAAGCTCCGTGCTTCTGTTCTGCCCAGAAATCATGCTTCATGTGAGCCGTCCGATGCGTTGGGACTCCGACCATGTGACGCTGATGGACGAGTCGACCCTCGAGCTGTGCATGGAAATAGTGCGTTGCAATGCGCTGGGCCGTGTTCATATCGGTCTTGACTATTTCGACGCGTCAATCAACCGTATCGGTGCTTACGTAATCGGCGCACGCGCCACTCAGAAGTCGGTGCTCCGTGGCCTCCTCGAGCCCGTGAAGATGCTCAGCGACATAGAAATCGCCGGCAAGGGCTTCCAGAAACTCGCCATTCTCGAAGAAGGCAAATCGCTTCCTTTCGGTGCGGTATGGGATATGTTCTGCCTGCGCAACAATGTGCCTGCCGGTCTCGGGTTCATTCCCGAAATAGAGAAATACGAGAAAGAAGTCACATCGAAGCGCTGACATGTCATGATTCTCTTCGGACTTCTCATTATAGCCCTCGGAGCGTTCTGCCAGTCGAGCAGTTATGTTCCTATAAATAAAATCAGGTCGTGGAGCTGGGAGACATACTGGCTCGTACAGGGCATTTTCGCATGGATTGCGCTGCCTCTGCTCGGCGCCTTGCTCGCCGTACCCGAAGGTGACTCGCTTACGGAGCTCTTTGCGGCGCATTCCGACGCGGCCTTGCGCACGGTGTTCTACGGCATGCTGTGGGGTGTCGGCGGCCTTACGTTCGGTCTGTCGATGCGCTATCTCGGCGTGGCGCTTGGCCAGTCGATATCGCTCGGCACATGCGCGGCTCTCGGCACGATTCTCGCTCCTGCGGTTACCGGACAGACCTCGAGCCTCACCGCTGCGGTGCTGTGGGGTGTTGTGGTCACTCTTGTCGGCATAGCAGTGATAGGCGTAGCCGGCAGCATGAAGGCCCGTATGCTGTCTGCAAGTGGCAAGGGCACTACGGTGAAAGAATTCAACTTTGTCAAAGGTGTCACTGTGGCACTCTTTGCCGGCGTGATGAGCGCGTGCTTCAACATAGGCCTCTACGAGGGCTCTTCAATCCGCTTTGAAGGCACCGACCCTCTGTATGCCACACTTCCGGCCACGCTGCTTGTCACCCTCGGCGGCTTTGTGAGCAATGCCGTGTATTGCTTCAGTCAGAATTCGAGAAACAACACGTGGGGTGACTATGCCAAAGGCGGCGTGTGGTTCAACAATCTGCTGTTCTGCATTCTGGCCGGCGCACTGTGGTACAGCCAGTTCTTTGGCCTCGCTATCGGCAAAGGCTTCCTTGTCGATTCGCCGGTGCTCTATACATTTGCCTTCTGCATACTTATGGCCCTGAATGTGGTGTTTTCCAATTTCTGGGGCATTGTGCTCAAAGAGTGGAAAGGCTGCAACCTGCGCACTATCGCTGTGCTGGCCGTGGGGCTGATAATTCTGATAGTTTCATCATTTATACCTCAATTCCTATAGAAGATACTTATGTCAGTACTTGACAATCGTCCGCAATTGGCGGCGCAGGTCGCTGCCGTGGCCGAGACAGCCGGATATCTCTGGCAAAAAGGCTGGGCCGAGCGCAACGGCGGAAACATTACGGTCAACATCACCGAGTATGTCGACGATGAAATTCGTTCGCTGCCGTCGCTCTCCGGCCCAGTACCGATAGGTCTCACGCTGCCGGAGCTCAAAGGTTGCTTTTTTTTCTGCAAAGGCACCAACAAGCGAATGCGCGACCTCGCACGCTGCCCGATGCACAACGGGTCGGTGATACGCATCACCGACGACTGCGCGCATTATGAAATCATAGCCGATGAGCCGGTGCGTCCGACATCGGAGCTTCCGTCGCATCTTGCCGTACACAACTATCTTATCGGCAAGGGCTCGCCCTACAAGGCATCGCTGCACACTCATCCGATTGAGCTTGTCGCCATGAGTCACAATCGTCGGTTTCTCGAAAAGGACGTGCTCACCAGATTGCTCTGGAGCATGATTCCCGAGACAAAGGCCTTTGCGCCCCGCGGTCTCGGCATCGTGCCTTATATGATGCCGTCGTCGGCCGACCTTGCCGATGCGACAATCAAGGCAATCGATGACAACTATGATGTCGTGATGTGGGAGAAGCACGGTGTTTTCGCTGTAGACACCGATATTATGTCGGCTTTCGATCAGGTCGATGTGCTCAACAAATCGGCCAATATCTATATGTGTGCCAAAAGCATGGGCTTCGAGCCCGACGGCATGAGCGACGAGCAGATGGCTGCGATTACAAAAGCCTTCAATCTGCCAAAATAAGAGCAGTTTTTATAATTATTTCTGTCCGCCAAAGGTGAATTTCCTTGTGAGGGAGATTCCTTCTGGCGGACATTTATTAATACTTATCGGCGTACGAAGTTACCGCATCTGTTACGGCAGTAGGTGCCGGTTCGGTTGTGATATTTACATAGACCGCAGTCATAGTAGATGCATGATTCATATTCCTCGTCATCATTTTTTGTTTTTCCTTTACGGTTGTCGGGGTCTTTGCCGAATATAAGGATGCCGACAATGACCATGCCGATTATGCCTATTGTGAGTTGAATCAAATATCCGGCCATTGTAGTGAAAAAATCGACCGGCCCGTAAAGCCATAAGGCGCTTGCAAATGCCGCTGTCGTCAGTGCGATGCCGCAAGTCTTGATGCCTGCGTCAATTCTTCTGTTTTTGATGAGGATGAAGCAAGACATAAGCTGCAGCCCGGCCACGAGATACGGCAGCCCCGAGTTCATGATGCGTACTATGCTGCCATCGCCCAGTTCTTTAAGCCTGCTGAAAAACCATGGGTCGGGAGTAAGCCAGAAGTAGATGAGTTCGAGTATGGCGAGGGAAATGGGAGTTGCCCATGGGATAATTTTAAGACTTGGAATCTGTAGATACAGCAATATTATGCTCAATGAAAGCAATATAATCAGCACGGCCAGTGCGCGCTGAATGAACGAAGGCTGCCGTACGGCATAATCGTCCATAGGGTCGTATTCATTTGCCTGCCCGATTACTTCTTGTTCCGGCACATCTTCAATGTCCGCCCTGGCAATCGGTTCGGCAAAATCCTTTGGATTGGTTTTGGTGGCGAAATTAGCGACGGGGAATTCATATTCCGTTTTTTGTTCCTGCAGAGCCTGTCGTACGAGTTCATCGTATGCAGAGGTCTCCATACGTTCGTAGCCCGAAAGGGTGTATTCAAGGCCATGGCCGATAATATAGCCGATGCGGTTGTCGACTACGGTTTCATACATATTGCCATAGAAGTCGCCGGTCCAGTCGATGCGGTCACCTTTCTTAAGCGTGCGGAGTACTTTGCTGTCGGGGTTGGGGGTGGCGTATATATTGATTTGCGATGCCACTACTTCATATTCCGGAGCTGCGTATAGTGCGGGAAGAAAACATATAAATGCAATAATGAGGATGATAAGTCGGTTCATAGCATGGATATTTGATTTCTGCAAAAATCATAATAAAAAATGATTCGGCCAAATTTTAATTCCGGATTCGCCGATTTGAAATCCTGATTGCTGATAACCGGTTCAAATTGCGCTTTTTTTTGTTACAAAAAGTTCAATGGGGCAAAAATTTGCGTAAATTTGCCGTGGATAACCAAATTGTTGGAATCTGCATAAGCAAAACATTTTTATGAAATACGAATACGACTATCTTGTCATCGGTTCCGGCATCGCCGGTATGAGTTTTGCCCTGAAAGTAGCCCGCGAGGGTGTTCGGGTAGCGCTGGTATGCAAGACTACCCTCGAGGAAGCCAATACGGCATTGGCCCAGGGCGGTGTGGCGTCGGTTACAAATCTTGAAATTGACGATTTTGAAAAACATATCCACGACACAATGGTTGCCGGCGACTGGCTGAGCGACCCCAAGGCCGTGGAAAAAGTGGTGCGCAACGCACCGTCGCAAATAAAGCAACTTCTTGACTGGGGTGTAAATTTCGACCGTAAAGACGACGGCTCATTCGACCTGCATCGCGAGGGCGGACACAGCGAGTTCCGCATTCTGCATCATGCCGACAATACCGGCTTCGAGATACAGGAGAGTCTTATTCGTGCGGTTAAATCAAACCGATATATCGATGTGTATGAAAATCATTTCGCCATAGAAATCATCACACAGCATCACCTCGGCAAAATTGTCAACCGCCGCACTCCCGACATCACCTGTTACGGTGCCTATGTGCTCGATATGCAGGCTGGACGTGTAGATACCTTTCTGTCGAAAATCACCGTTATGGCCACCGGCGGCGCCGGTGCTGTATACCAGACCACAACAAATCCGCTCATTGCTACCGGCGACGGCATAGCCATGGTATATCGTGCCAAAGGCACTGTGTCCGACATGGAATTCATTCAGTTTCATCCCACGGCCCTTTTTCACCCCGGCGACCGTCCGTCGTTCCTTATCACCGAAGCGATGCGAGGCTACGGCGGTGTGCTGCGCAATCTCAAGGGCGAGGAATTCATGCACAAATATGATTCAAGGCTTTCGCTTGCTCCGCGCGATATCGTGGCCCGTGCAATCGACTCGGAGATGAAGCTCTATGGCGACGACCACGTTTATCTCGATGTGACTCACAAAGACCCCGAGGAGACGAAAAAGCATTTCCCCAATATATACAAGAAGTGCCTCTCGCTGGGCATCGACATAACTAAAGATTATATTCCTGTGGCTCCGGCCGCGCACTATCTATGCGGAGGCATACGCGTAGACCTCAACGGCGAATCGTCAATCAGGCACCTATACGCCCTCGGTGAGTGTTCATGCACCGGCCTGCACGGAGGTAACCGTCTGGCTTCAAATTCGCTTATCGAGGCTGTGGTATATGCCGATGCTGCAGCCAAGCATGCGATGAAAGAAGAGCCGTCGATAGCAAACCGCACCGACGTGCCCGACTGGAATGACGAAGGCACACGTCATCCCGAAGAAATGGTGCTCATCACACAGAGCATACGTGAGGTGAACCAGATTATGGGCACCTATGTGGGCATAGTACGGTCGAATCTCCGACTCGACCGTGCATGGAACCGTCTTGACATACTTTACGAGGAGACTGAGCGCCTTTTCAAGTGCTCGAAGGCTTCGCGTGAAATCTGCGAGTTGCGTAATATAATCAATGTCGGCTACCTCATCATGCGTCAGGCAAAAGAACGCCGCGAATCACGCGGTCTGCACTATA
>Ga0137307_100528_pt1 | contig 48809 bp, 48 predicted proteins | sample NAcewD2O_March_2_FD_97180 | JGI IMG/M metagenome (GOLD analysis project Ga0137307, IMG submission 97180) | Mouse cecal microbial communities from Vienna, Austria - N-Acetylglucosamine amended D2O_March | ecosystem: Host-associated > Mammals > Digestive system > Large intestine > Cecum | place... | reverse complement strand
TGCAGAGAATTTAATGTAGAATTTAATTGGGTTTAGAATTAAACGCTACTTTTTAATACAGTTTAATCAAGCCGATTTATCGTGGTTTATAGCGATTTAGATAGTGACTATTATAGTGACTACGCCCTGTAGTGACTAAAAGAAAAATCGCCAACTCTGTAAGAATTAGCGATTTAATCTTTGCTTGGGTGGTGCCACCAGGCACAACGCGGTTACTGCTCGTCAGTAGTTTAATACCCTATTGTGCCGACATTGTGCCGACTTTGAGGGGTTTATTTTGCTTTACGGTCGCTCATTAGTATTTCGATTGTCCGCTCTTTTTCCTTCAGTAGTTCCTTCAGGTGAGCCACCTCGCGGCGGAGTGCGACGGATTCGTCGGCGGCGAATCCGTCGAAGAAGATACCAGCCGACACGCCTAATTCTTTGGCGATTAGCTCTATTGTTGTCGAGTTGGTCGAACCGCGTCGGATTGCGCTCTGTATGGAGCTTTCATCGCGGCCTATTCGTTGCGACAGCTCTCGAATAGTCATTTTCTTGCGCTCACACAAATCTCTGATTAAAAGAAGATTAGCCATCGGATTTAATATTTTACAATTTTTAACAGGGATTATTTACCTGACTAATGGGATTTATTACTACATTTGCAGAGTAAAATTAACAAAAATATTTCAGTTCTACAAATGAAGAATCAAATTAAAGACCTTACGGACTCTAATATTTTGCGCGGTTGGCTGGATTCTCTCCCCCGCGCAGACTACAACAAGCATAAAGCCGGTTTGGTTGTCGCTTGTGCCGAAAGCAGAAGCAAAATACTGAACTGGATATACGGGCGTTGCAAAGTGCCAAACTCGGCAAAGAAACTAATAAACGCCTATACCCTTCAGGTTTCAGGTAAGGAAATATTCACGATAGCCAAGCCGGAGGAATTGACCGAAGGCGTAAGCGGCCACGCCTCCGGCACGGCTATTTAATAACCATATAACCCCGCTCGAAATATGAAAAAAATTATCACCTTCGGACAGCACTCCGCAGAACTCCATGCCGGCGAACATCGTGCCGCTCTCGTAATATCCGAAAAGTGCTTACCGGTTGGCCTCGCCGACGTGCTTAATGAAGCCGGCGACATACACGTCCACAACGTCCAGAAGAATGACGACGGTTTCGGTTGTATCGGTATCACCCACGACCTCTCCGTTTCCGACCTTATAGCCGAGGTTTGTGACGCTATTACTCGCGTGTACGACACTGATACGACCGTTTCAAATGCGCGACCCTAAAACGCTGTATGATTTACGCTATTATGCCCGTCGACGTGGCTACCGTTTCAGTAAAACGGAGCGAGTAGTCACAACGCCGGAGGCGAATCGTTCCGCCCGCGTGGAGGAACGGCTGAAGGCTTTCGGTTATGGGATTCAACTAAATTTATTCAGCGATGAAAAATAATACCGTGTGCGTCCTTCCCCCTCTTTCGGTTTATTCGTCACTTTGCAAGACCGTTACCCCTCAATCTCGAAAAATGGGGGGGGGGGTAGAAATCGCCCTAAATTTTTGTAATTATGTAACTTGTCACATGATATGGTAACACCTGAACAGTTATACGCCGCAACAGACGACGGCCTCCGTATCATTGCGCTGCATTACCCCGACGCTCCCGAAGCTGCAAGGACTAACAGGTCGTTCAAGGCAAGACCCGACGAGCGCACTCCGAGCGCAAGGGTCAAACTAATGAAAGCCAAGGATGGGGCGCAAGTCTGGAAAATGACAGATTTCGGCGACGAAGGCAGAGCCGAAAGCCCTATTTCCATACACATGAAGCAAACCGGGTTAACCTTCCGTGAAGCTATCCTCGACCTTTCGGCTATCTTTAATATTACCGATGAAATAAATCGTTCCGTCAACCGGCCGGACGTTCGCCGTCAACCGGCCACAGTGGAACAAACGGAGGGTTCATGGGATAAGGATATTAACCAAGAGTTTACGGCAAAGGAGTGCGAGATTATGGGGCCGCGTGTCACTCCTGACACACTGAAGGCTCTCCACTGGTACCGGGCTAACCATGTCGTTACAGTCAGGAACCGCGAGGCTGTTTATAAATACTCAAACGAGAACTACCCGATTTTTATCCGCGAATGTTGGTTTACTGATTCAAAGGGTAATCGTGATTGCTTTTATAAGATTTACGAGCCTCTGAACCCGGAGAAACAGTGGCGTTTCCAATACCAGCCAGCCGGGAAGAAACCACAAAGCTACATTAATGGTTTGTTTGAGCTTGCCGCAGCATGGAGAGCGTACAACGATACCGAGGAAGCAAAGTGGACCGCCGACCCTGCAAACGAGCACAAGCCCTACCGAGAACAAAAATTACCCGAAGCGATCATTTGCTCCGGCGAACGCGACGCGGTTTGTGTCCGCTCTCTCGGTTACTACCCTTTGTGGTTCAATTCCGAAACTTATCAAGTAAGCCAAGAGGAGTGGAACCAGATAACGAAATATGTCGAAACTGTCTATAATATACCTGACATCGACGCAACCGGTCGCCTGAAAGGTACGGAACTCGCTTTACGCTTTATCGACATACACACCATTTGGCTACCCGAAAAACTGTCCTCATACCGCGACAACCGAGGGAAACCCCGTAAGGATTTCCGAGATTGGATGGAGATATGGAGCAGCAAGGGCGATTTTCGCGGCCTTCTGAACCTCGCTACACCCGCAAGGTTCTGGGTTGAATCATGGAACGAGAAAACCAAGAAGAAAAAATATTCGATAGACATTTCATGTCTGCACGAATTTTTAATGTTGAACGGATTCTACACCCTTCGCGACAAACACGCACCGGGTACGCAGTTCGTGAGGATTCAAGGCAATATCGTGAAGCTCGTTACGCCCAAGGAGATACGCGAATTTGTTCTAAACTGGGCAATAGACAGCAAACAAGAGCGCGAACTGCGCAACCAGATATTGCAAGATTCCAAGTTGTCGGCTCAATACCTCGAAGCCCTTCGAGAAATTGACCCGGATTTCACCAACTACACCGAGCGTTCACAGTTCTTTTATTTCCCGAAATTTACCGTCGAGGTTACAGGGCGCGAGATTATCAAGCACGACAACCGCGCCGCCTCTGCCGGTCGTTATGTCTGGGAGGAGAATGTTATCAACCATAACATTAAATTCCTTCCTGATATGTTCACGATTACCCACCCCGAAGGGCAATACGAAAGCGAAGATTTCGACATCGAGGTGGCCGAAAATCAAACCTCGAATTATTTCAAATACCTGATTAACTCCTCCCGTATTTATTGGCGCAAGGAGTTGGAGGAGCAAGTTAACGCTATGTCGCCGGAAGAAGGGGCGGCGTATCTCGCAGCTCATAAGTTTGACATCGCCGGCCCGGCGTTGACCGCCGCAGAGATTCAGGAGCAAAAACAGTGTCTTATCAACAAGATTTTTACAATCGGGTTTATGATGCACCGTTACAAGTCAGAGTCGAGAGCGTGGGCCCCGTTCGTCATGGATAACGTAGTGGGCGAGAACGACCAGTGTAACGGACGTTCCGGCAAATCCTTCATGTTCCGCGCCCTCTCGAATTTCACGCGCTGGCTGAAGCTGTCTGGGCGTAACCCTAAATTACTGGAGAATCAATTTGCTTTCGAGCAAGTAAGCAAACATCTCGGAATCGTTGTTGTTGACGATTGCGACGAATATTTACCGTTCAAACAGTTTTACGATAATATCACGTCGGACATCACGATTAACACAAAGAATGTTTCAGCCTACACACTGACGTTTCAAGACGCGCCGAAATTCGCCTTTACTACGAACTACGTCCCGAAGGAGTTCGACGGTTCAAGTGTTGGCCGTATGCTGTTCGTCGTATTCTCCGACTACTACCACCAAAGAACAGAAGATAACGACTATCTCGAAACCCGTCAGATTCGCACGGACTTTAACAAAGACCTGTTCGGCAGCGCATACACCGAAGCCGAGTGGGAGGCGGATATAAATTTTGTACTCCAGTGCGTGAAATTTTATCTTTCCGTCGCTCCGTTGCAAGTCAAAATCGAGCCGCAGATGGGTAATATCATATTCCGTAAGTATCTCCGGGATATGTCCGACAATTTCCGCGAGTGGGCCGAAGGTTATTTCTCTGTTGATGAAAACGGGTGCGGTGATAATCTTAACCGCGAAATCGTGAGGGAAGATGCTTTCGAGGCTTACAAACGATTCTCCGGCGTGTCTAAAATCACCATGCAGAAATTTACAAAATCGCTGAAGGGATTCTGCTTTACTTATGATTATATCGACTGCCTCAATCCTGAAGAACTACACAATTCAGGTTCGCGAATAATGCGCCGTATCGAGGACCCGATAACACACAAGAAGGTACAGAAAGAAATGATTTATCTCCGCACCAAGAAAGAGGCCGAGCGTCTGAAGAATCCCCCGCCGCCCCCTCCAACCCAGCAGGAAATGCCCTTCTAAACCGTTACAGTTATGAAAATAAGAATATTCGAGGCGTTTGCCGGTTACGGCAGTCAGTCGATAGCCCTCCAGCGTCTGAAGGAGGATTATCCCGGATTCGATTACGAGGTGGCTGGATTCTCCGAAATAGACCGTTTCGCGGTCCTGGCATACTACGCAGCTCGTGACGCCCGTTTGCAAGGGCATAGTATCGACCGGCTAAATCTGGAGAAATACGAGCCGTCGCCGGAACTCCTCGCCAAATACCCAAACTTTGGAGATATTACCAAGATAGAATGGGCAGAGGTGCCGGATTTCGATTTATTTACCTATTCGTTCCCGTGCCAAGACATAAGCACAGCAGGGAAACAAAGAGGTTTTGATGAGGGCAGCGGTTCGCGTTCCTCATTACTTTGGGAGTGTGCGAGAGCTATCGAGGTGAAACGTCCTAAATTCCTACTTATGGAGAATGTCAAGGCGTTGACCTTCAAGAAGCACAAAGATAATTTCAAACGCTGGCGCGACACACTCGAAGCCCTCGGATATTCCAATTACTGGGCTATTCTCAACGCGAAGAATTTCGGCGTTCCGCAGAATCGTGAGCGTGTTTTTATGGTAAGTATCTGGGGGGGGGGGCAAAGTTACGAATTTCCGCAGCCTTCCGAAACCCTGACGCGGAGGTTAATCCACGTTCTCGAAGAAAATGTGGCTGATTCATGGTATCTAAACGAAAAGCAATTACACATGATTATCAACCACAACGAACGCAAACAGTCTGAAGGGTGCGGATTCTCTACGAGTTTCAAGACGGCCGACGGTATTTCTTGCGCCGTTACTACGCTTTGCGGCAGTCGTCCGACTGATACCTACCTCGCCGAGCCTGTCGCGTGTGCCTATCGAGGGAGAAACCCGGACAACCCCGGCGACCGCCGTTCCGGGATTCCAACCGTTCAAAGGCTGGAGTTAGGCGGTTCGGTGTCGAATTGTATAACAACAGTTGACAAGGATAGCCTTCTCGCAGAACCTAAAGTATTAGGCTACACGCGCGACAACAAAGGCGTGGTGGTAGCTCGCCACCTCAAAGACGTAGCCGGAACAGTATGCAGCTCAAACAGACGTTACACAGGTTCAACGGCTGAATTTATTGTTGAACCCACTGTTATACAGCTACCGCACGGTTTCGCCCGTGGGAACGTCCTCGATATTGCCCCGGCTGTCACCGCCTCGGCTTATACCGATAACAATTTGATTTGCGTCGGCTACCTCATACGTAAATTCACACCGCGCGAACTGTTCCGCCTCATGGACTTGCCGGACATCTATATCGACGCGATTCAAGCCGCCGGATTATCAACGACCCAACAACGCAAACTCGCCGGCAATTCTATCGTTGTCGAACTCCTTTACCGCATTTTCAAAAACCTATTTATCCAATGACAACCGATATACTTAAAGAGCGTCAGGCGTGGACGCTTGCGCAAAAAGTCGACCACGCTCTCGCTACTATCGACGTGTTTATTTCCCGTATGGGCGGTATTGACAAAGTGTATTGCTCATTTTCCGGCGGTAAGGATAGCACGGTTTTATTACACCTTTGCCGAGTTCTTTATCCTGACATTCTGGCGGTGTTTTGCTCTACCGGCAACGAATACCCCGAAATAATACAATTCGTCAGAGAACAAGCGAAGAAGGGCGCAAATATACAAGTCATAAGGCCGGAGATTACACCGCGCCAAGTCTGGGCGAAATACGGCTTTCCTCTTGTCGGAAAAGAAACCGCACAAAAGGTTCACAAAGTAAGATTCAACCCGAACACCGTAACCGCGTCTATCATTATGGGAACCGGCTTTTTCTGTCTGGCTAAGAAATGGCGATACCTATTAACAGAACCTTACGAAACATCATCGCAGTGTTGCGATATACTGAAGAAACGCCCGTTTCATAAGTTCGAGAAGATAACCGGACGTCGCCCAATTATTGGAGTAATGGCGGACGAAAGCGACCTACGAAAAGGCCAATATATCAAGGCTGGCGGTTGTAATGTGTTCGGAGAGAAAGCTGCTTCCCGACCGTTGTCAATATGGACGGAGGCAGACGTGTGGCAATATATCGAGGAGCAGCGGCTGGATATTGCCGAAATATACCACAAAGGCGCAGCGCGCACCGGCTGCATGGGTTGCGGATTCGGCGCACAGTTCGCAGACGACCGCCGGTTCTCTATTCTCCTCGATAATCACCCGAAGGCTTACGATATGGTAATGAACTACACGAACAACGGCGTAACCTTCCGCGAGGCTCTACGCAAAGCCCTCGCAGTAAATGGGCGATACTTGCCTGACGAGGAGCCGAAGAATCTATTTACCTCGCCGTCATGCTGATGAACGCGCACCACACGCATAAGGTATTTTATTTCGAGCCGGGAGCCGGGTCAACTCGTAACAAACGAGGCGGCCCGGCTCCTTCTTTTTACCTCCGGCCTCGTCCGGCTCCTTCCTTGCCTCCCCAATACCCCCTCCCTATTTTATTATAAATCTTTGTTACCTTGTAACAGAATATTTGCAAAGAGTGTAACAAAGTAAAAATCAATAGAAAATAAAGAGGGGAAGGCCGTAACAAAAGCGGTAACAAAGGCTATAACAAAAAAATTTCGGTTTGTTACGGCTGTCAGTAGGGGGAAAGTGTGACAAAATGGCGAGGGCTGTCACAAATTGCGGTTTCGGTTTGTTTCGGTCTTACTTTGTTGACTTTCAAAAGGTTGGTAACGAATAACATTGTAACAAAAATTTCCGATGATTTTTGAACTTGTAGGGTAAATAAATCAACACCAACGGAATATATTACCCGCATGTCGTGAAATTATTGTATCTTTGCGCTGTAATAATCCAATCCCTCCCCACATGATTACCGTTAAAATATCCGTTGAACAACACGTGGCCGAGTATATCCGAGGGAAATACTACGACCACGAAGCCGGAGCCGTCCGATTTCCGTCGGCTCTCGATATTTACATATTGATTTTCGACCTACTTAAGAAACGCCCCACGGGTTGCCCGGTAGATTCCGGCAATCTTGAATTTGCCTTACCTGAACGGCGCGAGGGTAAAGACCCGGAATATTACAACTACCTATCCGAGAGAGCGCAGAAGGTTCTCGGTGATAAATTGCGTCTGATGATGTGGGCCGAGCTGCACGACTTTATGGACGAGAACAAACATATAAACGGGGTTCAGTTCAAAGATTCCGTTTTCCTGTTCATGTCGAAATATGGAATCGAGGGAATCACCGAGGATGCTCTGTTGAAAAACTACCAGAGGTGGCGCGATAAGTTGCGCCGTAAGAAAAAACGCGGATATAATCGAAAATAAGTTCATTTTTATAGGGTATTATTTCCCCGACATCATGCTCCGTTTTGTCCTTTTTTTGCGGTATTTTTGTCGGAAAAGTGTCGGAAAAATGCCGAGTGACTGATTTACAACATTTTACAACTCCAAAATATGACCCGTTCCACTGTTTCAAGTTGCCACAGCCTTAAAATTATTCCGCTTTCGCGTGTATCGAGGTTCGCCCGGATAAAATCGCGTGTCGTTATGCTTATTCTCGGAAGTGAGGACGACGCGGTGGCGGTGCCGGGCAGCGTCAAGGTATCGACGACCTCCGATAACGGTATAATAAAGAAAAAAATCACCTTTGAGCGTTCCGATGTTTCGGACAGCACCGCCGACGCTCTCGAAGGTTACAAGGTTTCGCGGCTGATAGCTACCTACGTCGATGAATCCGGCAAACGGAGGGTGGCCGGTTCTCCTGATTGGCCGCTCTCGCTTGATTACAGTATCGGCGACGGAGTTTTCTCCGTCACCCTTCAAGGCGAGGACACCGCGCCCGATGCTTTCCTTATGGATTAAAGTCCTTCCGCGCCCGCGCGATATGTAGTTATTTTGCTGCAAAAATAGCTACATGAATAAGCTACAACGATTTTTCTCCGATAACTGGACTATCCAGCGGCACGACCTCGAAAACACCGTGTCGCTCCTTTTGCCGTGCATACTCAACGGCAATATAGAAGCAGCAGTGGCGCAGCTCTCAAAAGCGAAATGCACCGTCAAGGCTACCGCCGCGCCTTATATGGCTAAATGGTACGAACTCGACGACATCACCCTCCCCGTTGATTCTATCGCAGTGATAACGCTGACCGGTACCCTCTATTCGTGGGAATCGGAATGGGTAATAAAGCAGATAGAGGCGGCGGAACTGAATCCGAATATTTGCGGCGTGGTGTTCGTTATCGACGGCCCCGGTGGTATGGTGTCGCACCTCGACATGGCAGCCGCAGCCGTAGAGAATTGCACCAAACCCACCGCCACAGTAGTAACCGGCATCATGGCCTCCGCTCATTTCTGGTTAGGAACTGCAAGCGACCGCACTTTTATAGCCTCGCCACTTTGCGAGGTTGGTAGTGTGGGTATCGTCTGCACTCATACCAGTTTCAAAGAATTTTTCAGGCAGAACGGAATCGACTACCGCGAAATTTACCCGGACACCGCCGACCTTAAAAATAAGGAATACCGCGCCATTGTTGACAACAACGATGAAACCCTCATAAAGCAGAAGGCCGAAAAGATTCACAAGGTATTTGCCGAAACCGTGGCGCGTAACCTCGGAATCACCTACGACCCTGAACTCCCTCTTTTCCGTGGCGAAATGTTCGCCGCCGACGAAGCAGTCGCCGCCGGATATATCGACCAGTTCGGAGGATTGAAAGACGCGGTTACATGGGTACTTGCACAGGCAACGAGCCGGAAGGCAGAACAATTATACAAATAATTTTAACAACCAAACAGTTACAAACATGAATTTTGCGAATTTAATCCCCGCGATTCTCGGTATTCTCGGCCTTACCTCCTTCAGTAAGGTGGACGGCAAGGAGTGCCTTTCGGACGAGGAACGCGCAGCGTTGAAGGGCTACGGTTTTACCGACCGTTTCCTCGACGACTTTAACGCCTACCTTCAGAATCCACCCACAGCCGCAACCGGCTCAACTCCCAATCAGCAGATGGCAGCCGTCGCCGCTGTTCTCGGTCAGACTACCGAGCAGCTTCAGGCTAAAACCGCAGAACTCGACGCGCTCAAACAGAGCGTCGCCACCGACAAAGCAGCCCACACCGCAGCCATTCAAGCGAAGGAGGCGGAAATCGCCGCTCTGAACGCCAAGATTCAGACACTTTCAGCTCTCCCCGAAACCGACCCCGGCAAGGGTGCCGGTTCAGCCACCGCCACCGCTCCGGCCTTCAATCTCGCCGATGAACAGCAGCTCGGCGGCCTCTCCGGCTCCTTCTTCAGCCTCGAACGCCCCTACAACCAGCGCGCCCGCGCCGCCCTTCTCGCCAACGAAGGCAAGATGCTGGCCGTCGCCGCTCCCTCGTCGGTCGATTACAAGGGCCTTCAGGACGACCTCGGAGCGTTCTACCGCACAAGCTGGAGCGAACGCCTTCAGTCGTTCCTCGTCGAACTCCCGACAATTACCAAGCTGTTCCCCACCGAAGCCGGACACCAGGACCTCGAAACCCTCGTTAATCTGTTCCTCGGTGAGTTCTCACAAGCCGACACCTCCGATAAGAGCGAGTTCGACAAGGTTACAAAAGGCACTTACGAGTTCGGACACGAAACGCTCCGTATGTACGGCGTTATGTTCGTCCACAAGTTCCAGAGCCTGAAGCAGCTCGAAAAGAGTTGGATTGGCTACCTCAATCGCGAAGGCTCGAACCCCGTAAAACTTTCGTTTATCGAGTACCTCCTCGTTGAAACCGCGAAGGCCCTCCACAACGAACGCGAACTCCGCTATGTCAACGGTGTGCGCAAAGAACCCGACCCCGACAAGCCCGGCCGAGCTATGGACGCGGCCGACGGCCTCTACGAATTTTTACGCAAGCGCGTGGACGGTCATGTCGATTTCACTCCCAACGGCGGCACAACCGGCAAAACTGTTTACCAGATTAAGCCTTTTGCGCTCCCCCGTATCACCCCCGGCAATATCGGCGAAGTGTTCTACCAAGGTACGAGCATGATTCCCTCCGTGTTCCGCGACACCGGCAAAATCGTGCTTTATATCCCCTCGTTCATGCTCCCGTGGTATCACAAGTACAACGAAACCCACTACGGCCAGAATCAGGACTACAAAGCCGGTATCAACTACGTTAAGGAGTTCCCCGGCGTAAAAATCGAAACGATTCCCAACGCCGACAACCACCATCGTATCTTCTGGACTATCGACGGCAATATTCAGACCTTCTGCCAGATTTCCGGCGAAATGCTCCGTTTCCACCTCGAACAGCAGGACTGGACCGTTAAGGTGTGGAGCAACTGGAAAGAATCAATTCAGGCCACTGCCGTAGGTTACAAGTACATCAACCGCGCCGACATGGACGGTTCTCGTCAGCTCATCTGGTGCAACGACTACGACCTCCCCGAAACCTACTACGTCGAAGGCGACAAGGATAAAAATCCCGACGCGCTCCGCCACTCGTCTATCGTCACCGTCGCAAACTCGACCGCTTTCGAGATTACCGACATCACCAACGCCGAGGTCGGCAAGGTTATCGCCCTCAAATGTGGCGCGGACGGTGAAAACGGCGTGACAATCAAGAAGGCCGGTAAATTCGAGCTGCTGACCGAGGCATGGACACCGAAGAAAGGCGACGTTCTCCGCGTGATGAAACGCGCCGACGGCAAGTTCATCGAGGTAAGCCGCGCAACTGCTGCCGCCGATTCCTACCAGTTCCCCACCGATGAAACAACTCCCAGCGTTCAGGGCGCGACCGTGTTCATCACAGCGGCCAACACCAAGGCGACCGCAATCACCGACCTGACCGACGCAGTAGCCGGAGTGGTTTACACAATCCACGGAGCCGGAGCCGCCAACGCCTCGACCATTGCCAACGGTGGAAACTTTGTTCTCACCGCAGCCATGACTCTGAATGCCGGCGCGTTTATCCAGCTCGTTAAGGCAGCCGACGGCAAGTTCTACGAGGTGGCCCGCGGCTGATAACCGCACACCGACAAACACGGAGGGCGACTGCATCCGCTCTTGCCCTCCGTTTTATTCTCTAACTGTTATTATTTCAAGGATATGACATATATTAAAAAATCCGTACCACGCGCCGAGGGCAATCCCGGCACAGGTATTCAGCCGCGCGACCAGCTGACCCTTATCGACATCGACGACATCGCTTTCATGCCGTCAGCCGACGACAAAGGGGTGGTTATCGCCGATAACATCGTAATGAAGCCCGGCCGTTACGGTTATAACATCTACATGACACAGGGAACAATCGAGGTAACGAGCGCAGCCGAAGGCGATACCGACAAAATCGGTTTCACCCCCTCGATTAAGTTCGAGCACCCCGGCAACGAACAGGAGGTGCGCGAGTTCAAGGCCAACAGCATTAACCGCAAGTTCATTGTGGTTATCCGCTATTGTTCCGGCAAGCCCGCCGACCTTATCGGTACAATCTGCAACCCGTGTAAGCTCACCCCCTCTTACACCGGTAACAACGAGAGCAACACCAACGAAATGACCTTCACCCAGATTTCAAAGGGTAGCGACATCTTTATTTATAAAGGTACTGTGACCCTCGAAGAGCCTGTTTCAGTCGTTGAAACAGGGGTAAAGGTAGTTCCGTTCATTTCCGAAGGCCAGTACCAGCTCACCGCCGGTGCCGCTGTTATCGACGAAATCGAGGGTGGCGCACACGACGCAGTTATTACCCTCCTCGGTGCGGCTGGAGGTTCATCGCCTACCGTTTCCGGCACCGGCGGTAAAATCCTCCTCCGTGGCGGCAAGGTGTTCACCGCCTCCGAAGGCTCACAACTCACCCTCCGCGCCTTCGACAGCGGCGATGGCGGTATTATGTGGATTGAACAAAGCCGTTACGTCGCAGCCTGACAAATATCACCTACCTGACACCCACGCCCCGAAGGAATTACCGACCTCCGGGGCGTTTTGTGTCCTTCTGATTGGTAATTACCGAGCTTAATTTTGTAGTGTTAAAATGTTTAACCACCTAAACTCTTAATTTTATGAATTTCGGTAAAGCTATCGAAGCCCTGAAACAGGGTAAAAAAGTAGCCCGTAAGGGCTGGAACGGTAAAAACATGTTCCTCTGGCTCAAACCGGCCGCCACCGTGAAGGCCGAATGGTGCAAAGACCCTATGTTGAAGGCTATCGCCGAAGGTAACGGCGGCGAGATTCCTGCACTCGGAACGGTTTGTATGTTAACCGCTCAAAAAGAAATTTTATCGGGTTGGCTGGCCTCGCAAACTGATATGCTTGCCGAAGATTGGGTAATTATCGACTGACACCGTTATGACTACCGAGCAGAAAAAGGAAATTACCGCCTATCTTTGCGGCCCTCGCGACTATGCCGAAGGCGTGGCACTTTACCAGCGTTACGGCGTAAATTTGCGCCTGAAACGTCAGTTTGCGGTCGAAGATACCGCCGTGATCCGTGAAATTCTTTTCGATGAACTCCGTAAACTTGCCGAATTGTCGGAAATCGAGTTTAATCACCTTCCACGTCAAGCCGTCAAGAAAACGGCGCAGCTCAACGGCGTACAAGCGAAATGTGTAATTCTCGACGACGAGAAAAACGACGAATCGGCGTTAATGGAACTCGCCGATTCTTTCGGTGTTACCGTTGACGAACTTGTTAGCCCTGATTTTCAGGAACGAGTGTTGGCAATGGACGAAAACGCCGACCGTATCGGCGAACTTACCGACGAACTGGAGGCCGCTCGTTCCAAGTATGCCGAAGCCCCGGAACCGGTTCGGAAAATGATACGTTTCCGCGAAAAATATCCTTTCCTCAATTCTCCCGACTGCCCCGACGTGCTGAAGATACTCGTGGCCGATATGTTTACCGCATACGGAAACTACAAGGCTGCACACGCCCGCCTTCAGGTACTCGGCGACGCAGATTCAGCCACCGCCGCCGCTGATTGCGAAACAGTAGTTACCGAGTATCTGAAAAACCGTGAAATCTGGGACGAACTCGAATATTACCGCGAAAACGGCGTGATTCTCGGCAAAGCTGCAAAGTTCCGCGAAATGGAAGCCGCCGAGGACTTGACAAAAATTTCCGATGTTGACCTTATGGGCCAACTCCGGAGCGCAGGGGTTCAGGAATCCAAGGCGAAAAAGGCGGTCGAGGAAGCCAAAGCAAAAAAACAACCTAACGAAAAGGCTGAAGCCGCTTTTGTGAAATGGTCTAACCGTAAAAAGGTACTGAAGGCGGAAATCGACCGCCGAAAAAAAAAGTAATTGAGGGTATCGAGGGTGCGGAACGGTCGAGAGTATATTTTACAAAATACCTCTCCCGTTCCGGCTGTCACCCGTGCGACCGCTCCGAGGCCGGGCATCAACTCTCTATCGTTAACAAGAAAATCGACGCGCTGAATGTATCGTTATCCCTCTTACAATCTTTCAACGACTGACCTCCGCGAATTTCCCGGCGGTACGTTGTTCAACGGCGACCGCCTCGACGTTATAAAGACGCTCCCGGCGGCCTCTGTTGACTGTATTATTACCGACCCTCCTTATTTTCTCGGTATGACCCACAACGGGCAAAAGGGTAATTTCCGCGACTTGTCGATTTGCCGACCTTTTTACCGTGATTTATTCCACGAGTACCGCCGAGTTGCCAAGCCTGAAGCCTGTATTTACTTTTTCTGTGACTGGCGCGGATATGCTTTTTATTACCCTCTGTTCGATGAAATCCTGAAGGCCCATAATATGCTCGTTTGGGATAAATTGAGCGGTCCTGGCAATCATTACGCATTTATACACGAACTTGTGTTGTTCCATGCCGGAAAGGGCGCGAATATCGGCGGAACAAACATAATTTCCGACATAAAGAGTTTCACCTCCGGGGCAAAGAGTACCGACGGCGCGAAGGTTCACCCCACGCAAAAGCCGGTAGCCCTGATTCAAAAGTTTATCGAGGACGCGACCGAGCCGGGCGCGGTGATTCTCGACACTTTCGGCGGTTCCGGCTCTACCGCCGTGGCTGCTGTCCGCTCCGGCCGTCGCTTTATCCTCATGGAGCAAGACGAAGGATATTACCACACTGCTTGTAAACGCCTCGAAGATGAATACCGAGAATAACGACAAACCTACATTACCGGCCTTTCCTCTGACGAAAGCGGAGGAGGACGAGGTTATGAAACTGGCAGCCGTGGGATTCATGCCCCACGAAATCGCCGTGTCTATGGAATGGACGCGAGAGCGACGCGCCGCCTTCTGTATTCTTGCAAATGTGCCCGGCTCCGCAATCTCCGTACTGATTACCGCCGGACGTGCAACCGGACGCGCTCAACCCCAGATAAAACTGCAAGAAGCCGCAAAAGCCGGTAACATAGAGGCTATAAAGGCACTCCAGAACCTCCAGCGAACGAACCGATTTAATGAACTCGTTAACAATATGGACGATGACGAATTTACCCCGTAAACCCTCCCGAATTGATTTTGAGGCGTTGGATTCCCACCAGATTGAACGGATTCTTAAAACCGGCGACCTCGAAAGCCTGACACCGGCCGAACGCGAATATTTCAACCTTATGGAACTTGTTCGTGGCCTACGGGCGCGAATGATGATGCCCGGAGGTAATCGCATAGTTACCAAGGCCGGAATTATCAAGGTTCTGAAATCTGATGTTTACGGGCTGTCAGACTGGATGGCGCGGCGTGTATATTCCGACGCGCTGAATTTCTTTTATTCCGTCGATGATGTCACTCCCCGCGCATGGCGCAACCTCTACGCTGAACGATTCGACAATATGGCTAATCTCGCCGCGTCAATGGGTAAAACAAAGGAGGCGCGTAGCCTTCTGGTTGAAGCTGCCAAATTGCGAGGCTGCTACGACGAGCAAGCCCCGGAAATTCCGCAGGAACTCCTCGATGCTGCTCCCACGGTTATTTATACCGCCGACCCCGAAAGTATGGGCGCACCGAAGGCCGACCGCAAGGAACTGGAGGCGTTTATTGATTCAATACCGGATATTCCCGAAATATCGTTACGCCGTGTCAAGGAGGATGCCGGTATTACCAAACGTAACCTATTAAACCGCATGATTGAGGACGCTAAAGAGTTTGGCGATGAAGAATAAATTTAACGACCCTGATGTTCCGGTAAAATTCGGCTCTGACGCGCTGATTTTCTGCGACTGGATAGATACGACAAATTTCGTATCTATCGGCGGCCGTGGTGTGGCAAAGAGTACCGTTATTCTGGCGCGACGCTCTGAACGCTGTGTGCGCCTCATGCCGGGCGCACCCGTGGCAATCGTCGCAAATACCTATTCTAACCTCGTCGATAACATCATGCCCGCCGTGCAAAACGGTTGGAAACTTAACGGGCTGATAGAAGGCGTTCACTATATCAAGGGTAAGAAGCCCCCGGAGGAGTGGCGGCGACGCTGCTCCGTTATTGTCGATGATTACCGGCACGTTTATAGCTTTTGGAATGGCTCGGTTATATTCCTCGGCTCTCTCGATAACCCCTCGTTACTGGCCGGTAAATCCGTGGCCCACCTTTTGTTTGATGAAGCAAAATACGCCTCTGATACAAGGGCGGCCCGTGTTCTGCCTATCCTACGCGGCGACGCTATCACCTACGGACGCTGCCACCTCTACGGCGGTGTTACCATTACCACCGATATGCCCGACGTTACCGAAGGCGAATATGATTGGTTTTTCCGCTATGCCTCCGAAATGAATCCGGAACGCATTATAAAGATTATGCAAGCCGCCGGGGAACTCAACCGCCTACGGATAAAACAGGAGCGCGAGAACCGCGCCCCTCGTCCTGATGAACGCAAGATCGCGAGGGTAGAAAAGAAAATCGACTATTATACCGAGGGCCTTCTGAAGCTGCGCAAGGGGCAAACCTTCTTTATGAATATTTCGAGTTTCGTTAATATCGACATTCTTACGGTCGATTATGCGAAACGCCTCTATAATGGCGCGTTGGAGCTGCACGAGTTCCTTAAATCCGTGTTAGGTATGCGCCCCGGCGTTCGCAAGGACGCGAGGTTTTACGTTCTGTTTGGCGATAAACACAAGTACACCGACGGAACTTATTCAGGTGAAGCGGCGTTCACATGGAACGAACTCCGTTACCTCGACCCCTCCCGACCTCTCGACGGCGGTATGGATTTCGGTAATATGCTTTCTTTGGTTATCGGACAGGAGGACGGTAAATATTACCGTGTGCATAAAAATTTCTACGAGATACCTCCGGGCTGGATGCGTGAACTTGCCGACCAGTTTCTTGACTTTTTCGCCGATTACCCTACAAAGGTGCTAAACCTCTATTACGACCGTTCAGGTAATAACCTCCAGCGTCAGGGCGTTGACTATGCCCGGCAAATAAAAGAGGCTATCGAGAAGGACGGCGACGGGCGGCGTACCGGCTGGACTGTTAACCTTAAATCAAGAAAACAGTCCAACCTTCTGCATGACGCCGAATATAATTTCATGCACGAACTTATGCGCGGTGAAAATAAGAAATTGCCGCTTCTTCTGGTTGATGTGCTGAACTGTTCCGAAATGGTATCAAGTATCGAGGGAGCAAAAGCCGAGATAAAGTACCGGGGCCGTACCAAGATAGTGGCTAAGGTGAAGAAATCCGAGAAGCTGGAGGCGAAGAAATTGCCGAGGTTATCGACCAATTTTTCCGACGCTTTCAAGTACCTGATGATGCGCCGCCGTTGGTTGACAGCAACACGAGCCGCCGCCGATTCCAACACAGGAGCCGACGCAATGGCAGCGCAGTGGGTAGCCGACAAGTTCGACGGCTGACCGACCTACATACCGACTATTATCCGACCATGTTACCGCCCGACGACAGCACAGCCGCCGGGCGGTGTCGTGTGCGCCCTCTCATAACGCCGTAACGATTCAAAACCTCACATTTCACCCCCGGTAAGGGGTGGTAATTACTTTCGGCCGTCAGAGCGGGCCGCCCTACGGAGCGCGTCAAAAATTGCGTTTTTCGTTTCGGTCGCATTTAGTTGCTTGATATAGTGATGTTTGACGAAAAGTAGAGCAAAATTTTACGCTAAAAACCGCATTTTTTGTGTTGCAATCTCCAATTTTTCACCCTATTACCGTGAAAAATCCGTAAATTTGTGCTGTCAAACTCCCGAAAACCGGCGGAAGATATTCAAAATCTTACGCCAAAGATGAAATATTTAACTTTGTTGTTCGGACTTCTTCTGGTTAGTTGCTCTGGGAACGTTAAAACCACAGCGCCGGAAAACATAGGAGCTGCAGCCGACAATATTACAGAATCCATTACCGTCGAAAAATCCGATACCTTACCCCCGTTTGAGGTCGCAAAAAGAAAGGCCGGAGGGTTCGACGCATGGACAATAACCGAAAACAGGAACAAAATAGCTGATATTCCATGTGTGTTGGAATCATGTCCCGCCGGCATCTTCGACACTCCGGCTTCCAAGAAGATACAAGGGGAACCAGTGTCGGCGCGCGATGCAACATGGTCAGCAGCTCTCCGCGCTCTGAAAAATCTCGTTCCCAATCCTGATGCAAAGATAATTTTTGATTATTCCAAGTTGAACAGACAAATAAACAACGGGAAACAGTGTCTATTTGCTGGACCGATTCAGATCAAGAATGAAAACGGTAAATACGTTGAAGCTGAAATCAATCTTACCGTCACTCACTTTTGGGATGATTATCGACAGCCTTCCTCGTGGTATGTTACTGGAAATATTGTTTTTTGATTTTAGAAATTACACATTATAATGCGCCGGAGCCTACGGGTTTCGGCGTTGTTGTGTTAATATATTTTTCTTTTCGTTAATAACATTTATTAACGCTTTTTTTTTTTTGTTCACATTATTCTGCCGAAATTTGCGGTGTCAAACTACGCCGACAATGATGTCGGAAGGGTCGCGCAAGCGGCTCGAAATCCTTCGGGCTTTTTATTTGCCCGATTACATAAGATATAAGGCGGTAGCCTTCTCCAACACTAAGTATAACGACCCTTTCGTCGGTTTGCCGGTGTAGTTTGACGACATGGAGAGGCTACTGCCTTTTTATGTCATAAAACAAACGTCAAACTACAAACTACACCGAAAATGAAAACAGCAACAGCGTTACCGGCTCCGGCTTTGTTTTACAAGCCAAGAGTGAAAAAACTCCTTATCAAAGGAATTATTTACCTTACATCAGAAAAATTGTTTACCTTTGCAAGCGTAATCGCCGCGCTATGGTCGTGGTGGGGCGTATGCACCGACGACACTAACACAATCGCCTACGGTGCTATGGTATGGCTTGCAGCCTTTACCCCGTGGGCGTGGCGACAGACAGCCCGCGACCTCCGTCAAGACCGCCTCGGCCTGAAGCAATGGTAAACCAACAATCACAACAAAAATTACCGATATGGAAAATAATATTAACCTCACCCCCGACGCTGTAAAAGCAATCCAAGCACTCCAACACCCCTGCGGAACTTACCAGTTCTACCGCACACACCTCGACCGTCTGTTTAACTACATACTCAACAACTCCGACGAAATCGGCATGAGTGACAACGAGGCAATGTACGCACTCCGCGCCCTGAACGCCCTCCGCTCCGATATTGCCGACATCGCCGGCTCTCCGGCACCGCTCAACGAACCCGTCGACCCCTTCGACAGTATCACCCTCACCGCCGCCCCGGAACAACTCGACAGCGACGAGAACGAGGCCCCAACGCTGGAGGAGGTGGCGACCGCCTTCAAAGAAGCGTGGGAATCGCTCAAAACTGCACGTTACGCGATGTTCCGGTTACTCCACTTTTCAGAGAAAGCGGAGAGTATCGAAGAACTCCGCAACCTTCCCGAACACATCGAAAGAGCGATGGTTAAAATCGGTGAGATTCAAGAACAGGAAGCCACCAGTGCCACTCAAACAGCAGATACCGCCGAATAAAATACAGCCCCAAGGTAAAAGATTGATTTAGGTTTACCACATAAGCAAACACTATCCCAACCCAAGAAAGGAACGTCCGTTGTGAAACGGGCGTTTTTTGTTGCTTCCGGGCGTGTCCTTCGTTACGCGCGATATATATAAGACCTTTGCAGCATAATAATACGAATCACGATGAAACACTTAAAACAAGAGTTCGACAAATTGACCTTCAAAGAGGTTATAATCTACATTTTGGCAATCGTGGTAATGATTGCCGGCCTCTCCCTTCTGTTTATCGGTTTATTCATACCGCCGGAGGGTGAAATCCATAGTTCAGTATTAACCGCGTTCGGAACGGTATGTATTTTCGTCGCCTCCCTTCTGGGTATCTCTATCCACTACGCTAACGAACTCGACAAGTTCAAAGCCAATGTTCAGGAACGCCTCGACGAAATCACTCAACCCCAATAAGTCACATATATGAAACATGGAAATAAAATTTTTTGCTACCCTCGCCGTTTGTTTTTCCTTATGGCTCTGGTTCTTGTCGGCTCTGCCTTCAATAGCTGTAAAAGTTCTCGAAATATGGTTGAAGAAACCCGAACCGAATTTCATTACGACGGCCAAGATAGTACCAGGGTCGATTCGGTGCTCATGGGAGGAAACGAGCGAAGCAGCGAGAGCGACACAGCAAACATTTCAACAGATGTGCGAGGCTCTGTCGAGATTAAGCGCGATTCAGTCGGGCGACCTATATTTATATATTGGACGTTTGCGGGCAATTTTTCGACCCTCTCGAAAAGAGATAAGGAGGCGCAAAATTGGTTTTACGGCCTCAATGCAACGCGACACTCCGAGAGTTCCGGCGCGGTGGATTCCGTCAACGAGAAAACGGAAGAAACTACGGAGGAAATTAACACCGCAATATCTTTAGAGAACATCATCGGCCCCGGATTGCTGGGCCTGATTCTCCTTTACCTGATATATCTATTTTTCGCCGACATAGTATGGCCGTGGATAAAACAGAAGCGCAGCCGATAGACCTTTACGACGCTATCGAGCAGATGAAGCGGATAAGCCTCGCCGGTGGTACGTTCTCGCTCACCTTCCGCAAGTGGAACAGGCAGACGCGCAACGGTGGCTACGTGGTTAAAGTCAATGCGGCGCGAATCCGCCCCAAGACAAAAGACGACAAAATTTCAGACGCAAGTTATAAACTATTTTTCACCGATACGGAAACAGGCCTCGCCCGTAATTGCTGGCAGGTTTTAATTACCGAGTTCAACGGTCGCCGAACGGTGTTAAACTAACACTTTAAGCAAGATGATACGCAGAAGCGGAAATTTCGGTTTCGTAGATAATGGAGCCGGTGAAATATACACCTTCAGCATGAACGCCAAGGGTCGCGGATTCACACCCTCGACCTTCATGTTACGCGGCGGCTCTATCGCCTCGTTTGGTTATAAATATATGAACGTGAACGGTACGCCGATAATACCGTTTGGACGCGACAACGACCTCCCTAACCGTGTGTGTATGTTGCTCGAAAAGTTCTACGCCGGTGAAGGTATCATGGGCAAGAAGGCCGGCCTCCAGTGGGGCGAGGGTCCGAGGCTCTACCGCGACGCTGTGGACGCGAACAATATCTTTTACCGGGCGTGGGCTGTTGACGACCAGATTACCGCCGACCTGAAGGCTACCGACTACCTCACACAAATGCACCGTTGTCTGATAGACCTCTGTCATTTGGAGGGGTTCTGGGTTAAATTCACACGTTCACGCGGGGCGCGTATCGGCTCCGGGCGTATTGCGAGGGTCGAACACGTTCCGGCTGGAAAGGTGCGTTTCGTATGGCCCGGAGAAAATAAGCTGCCTACACAAGCGATGGTGGCAGATTGGCCGCTGGCCGACCCTCGTACCTCACACGTTTACCCTCTGTTTGACCCCTCCGACCCTCTGAAATATCCCGTTTCGCTGGCATATTACAACATTTACAGTTACAACCACGACCATTACAGCGTACCGCGCTTTATCGGTGCGTTCGATTGGCTGGAGTTGGCCGGAACACTCGCGCCACTCCTCGCAGCTTACAACGAGAACGCCTCGGCTATCTCGAAACATATCGAATCGCCCCAGTCATATTGGGACCGCGCCGAGGAACAGATAAAAATGGCCTGTCAGCAAAGGGGCATACCCTATAAAAAGGAAATGTTAGAGGAGTTCAAGGACGCAGCGATGGAGAAATTTGCCGCCTCGATGTCCGGCAAGGAGAACGCGGGCAAGTTCCTGCATACCTCGCAGTTCTGGAACGAGGAGGCTAACAATTTCGAGGGGTGGAAGATTACCGCTATCGACAACAAGGTTAAAGAGTACATCGAAGCAATGGTGGCAATATGCAAAAAGTCAGAGGCCGCCGCGACCTCCGGTTTTGGCCTCGACCCCTCACTCTCTAACTTGATACTTGATACAAAACTCGGTTCAGGCTCCGAAAAACTCTACGCCCTGAAGGTGTATAACGCCACAGAAACCGCCGTGCCTGATATGGTGCTATGTAAGCCGTTCCAACAGTTCATCGACACCAACCACCCCGGCACAGATATACGAATCGGCCTATATCGTACCGTTGTAGAGGCCGAAAAAAATGTCAACCCCGAAAACAGAGTGAAAGCAAATGCGTGATTTATTCGCCACCCCGGAGCAGCAGCCGGAGAACAAAGGCAAAGGCAAGGACGAGGCCAAGGAACGCGCCGAGGATAAGAACACCGGGAAAGAAACGAGGGTGTTCCGCTCGATGTCGCGCAACTTTGAACGCCGCGTAAAATCCGAGCTTTTTCTCGAAAATGTCCTACCGTGGCACTTTTCACCGGGCGAGGCGTATCATTGTTTTTCTTTCGGCGATGTTGACGCGCTAACCTATCTCCGGGCTATCCTCAAACAGCAACCGCTGGAGTATGTTTGTTTGTCCACCTTCTCTATGGCGTTGACCGACGCGGAAACGCTTTTGAAATGGCAGCGCGGCGGATTGATTGGACGGCTCGACCTCTATCTCGGTGAAATTTTCGATTCCAAGTTTGCCGAGGTTTACAACACTTTGCGCGAGGCCGTCGCGCTCATGGGCGGCCGCGTTGCCGTGTTCCGGAATCACTCTAAAGTTATGGCCGGTTTCGGTGAACGCTTTGATTTTGCGGTCGAAGGTTCGGCAAACCTTAACAGTAATCCGCGTTGTGAGCAGACGGTTATAACAGTCGATGAAGGCGTGGCAAGGTTCTACAAAGAAGAAATTTTCGACAAAATCCATTCGTTTAACAATGATTTTGCCGATTGGAAACCCTATAAACTGAAACGCGATGAAACTATTTGACCGCGACGGAAACGGCAGCGAGGAAATTACCGCAGCCGTCGGAATAATCTCTAACGGTATCACTTTCGACAAGTGGCGGCCCCTGATTCCGTTCGGAATCCGTGATGTCGTCGCAATCGTGGGCCGTGAACCGGTCGAGGCTCTGGCCGACTATTACGAAAACGGAGAAAGCGACGACGCGGCTATGGCTGACGCTCTGGCTTATCTGCAACAGGCGGTGGCCTTCTTTACATGGCTGAAGATAATCCCGACTCTCGACGCACAGCACGGAGATACAGGAAGGGCGAAAAGCCTCGGAGAAAACGAAAAAGGGTTAACAGCCCTTCAGGAGTTCAAGGACGAGGAAAATATTTTACGTCTGGCCTACGAGGCTACCGACGCACTTGTCGAAGCCTTAGACCGCGAGGCGTTCCCGTTCTGGATTGAATCGCCCAAGTACCGCCAGCGCGAAGGGTTGTTAATACGCAGTAAGGAGGAGTTCGATAATTACTACATTATCGGTTCTCATCGCCTTTTCGTTACCCTCGTTCCTATTATCCGCGAGGTTCAGGGCGCAACCGTCGCCCCGGTACTCGGCAAGTATCTCGCTCCGATTCTTTCGGGTGAGGATTCCGATACCTTCACGCTGATGAAGGCAACAGCAGCCCGCGCAGTGGCTTTGCTAACCATGCAGAAGGCGGTGGAACGCCTTCCGGTCGAGGTTATTCCGGAGGGTATCGTACAGGTTCAGCAGTCGCAGCCGGTAAAATCAAGGTTACGCGCCGAGCAATCGGCCCGCGCCTCGGTTGCCGCCTCTCTGGGTGCTGACGCTACCCGCGCCCTCGAATACCTTCAGCAGCTCGTGGCGCAGCTCGACGCAGACGGCGAGGAGGTAGATACATCAATTACCGGGCCTATTGTCCACAGTAAAGGAATGTCGTTTTAATGGAAACAATCACCACACGAGGCCGCTCCGTCAAAATTCCGACCCATGTCAGCGAATTGACCCCAGCGCAATACGAATATTACGTTTTTCTCGCCTATGCTCTGGGCGCGGGTGTGATTGACGGCGATTATTTCCGGGTTCGCTGGCTCTCCTTCCTGATTGGCCTCGGCAAAGCGGATTACACGTTGTTGAAGGAGCAACACGTCGAGGAACTGAAAGCACAGGCCGGAGCGATTGAAGGTTTTTTCGTGGCTGAAGGCGACCGCGTTCATCTTGATTTCAATACGCCCGTTAACCTCCTGCCTTCATACGGAGGCTATCAAGGCCCCGGCGATTGGCTGGAGGGTGTGACATACGGCGAGTTTGTGGAGTGCCTTACCATAGCCGAGAATCTTCACCAAATGGACGAGCAAGAGGTGGCTGAAGGTTACGCCCATATTGCCCGGCGGCTCTACCATATTCCCGACGGAGAGAAAGTGCCCGACCTTCTGGCGTTCCATGCCCCGACGCTCCTCGCCTCCGTCTGGAAGGCAATCCTTGCCGGCCCCGTGGAAATCAACGGAAAGAAAATTGATTTACGGATTATCTTCCGCAGTTCCGGCGGAGGAAAGAAGCCGGACGACAAGACCGGATGGACCGGTATAACCTTCGAGGTCGCTACCGCCGGACTGTTCGGGAACGTGGCGGAGGTGGAGCGCACCGATATGTGGGCCGTCCTCATTTACCTGTATAAATGCAAGTTTGAATATCTCAACGAGAAACGTAACATCCCAAATAAATAAATCATCATGCAACTTTCAACCGCAATCAAGAAAAAAATTAAGGCGTGGGAAGGCTGTCGGCTTACAGCCTACCGTTGCCCTGCCGGAGTTCTCACAATCGGCTACGGCCACACCGGGAAAGATGTCACCCCCGGCAAGAAAATCACACAAGCGGAGGCTGACGCGCTTTTCGATACCGATATTACCAAGTTCGCCGCTACAGTCGCGCCGATCTTTGCTGGGGTGCAGCTCAATGGCGACCAGTTCGACGCGCTTGTTTCGCTGTCTTACAATATCGGTTCGCTCACCGTCAAGGCCCCGACACTCGTCCGCAAGGTTAAGTCCGACCCCAATGATCCCACTATCCGCGCCGAGTTCATGAAACACGTTAACGCAAGGGTTAACGGTGTTCTGAAGCCCCTCCCCGGACTGATGAAACGCCGAGCAGCCGAAGCCGACCACTATTTCGGGAAGATATGATAAATCTCTTACACTACCGCGAATATTGGGAAGGAGTAGGCCGCCGTGTCAATTCAATAACCGAGGTTCTGCCCGTCACCATAGACGAGCAGATGGGTAAGAAAATTCAGTCGTTACCGGCGAACTCTGTAAATCTTTTCGTTTTTCCTCCTTTGGCTGAATCCGGCGCGAAGAATGTCGATAATTTCAAGGAGGTTAACAAATGCGTGGTTTTCGTTATGGCGAAATACGACCCACAACGCCGCAACTCTTTCGACGTGCTGGAGCAGACACAGCCGATTATCGACGAGGTAAAAAGTATATTACTCAAAGACCAGAGAGCCGGATGCCCGGTTATGCGTGTCGAGGTCGACAGTATCGACACCGCTCCGGAAACGGAACTTTACGGACGCTTTGCCGGTTGGTCGATAGCCTTCAACGTAACATCTTACTGATATGGACGAACCCGACAAGATAGCAAAGTATTTCACCGAATACGTTAACCTAGGATTCCGCCGGATATTCGAGGAACAGCGACGTATCGCCGCCGCCAAGATATACGGGAAACAAGCCTACCGCACCGACGGAACACCCCGGAGCCGTTCGGGGCGGCTGCAACAGGCGTTAGCCTCGCCGACCTTCTCGATAACCGGCTCCGGCTCCGGCATATCGGCAAAAGCGCAGTACCCGACATATCTCCGATTCCTCGACATGAAGCGGCTCGGTAATTACCGAATCTATAACCGCCCGGTCTGGGGTATTCTCTACAAAGAAACATTCAACGACATACGGTTTGAGTTCTCGGCGTGGTTGCGCAAGAATTTGGCCGATTCTATCCGCGAGAGTTATCAACAGTCATAACAAGTTATCAACAATGAAGAAAGTAAAAATTATTGTGGGCGCAATCCTTCGGGGTGCGCTCCTCGTTGCCCCCGGTGTCGCTTTCGGCTGGTGGGCATGGAACAAAGCAATGGCGTTAATCGCTATCCTCGCAGCCGTCGGTGTCGAAACCCTGTTCCTGTTCGTGTTCTCGTTCATCACCGTGGCGGTCCAGGCCCGCCGCGACCTCCGACGTAAGAAGGCGGAGGAAGCAGAGGCGGACGAGGGAAACGGCACCGCTGCACAGTAAACCAATTTTCACTAACTTAATTTTTTGCATTATGTCAGTATGTAAAGACCGTAAGGGGCAGGATAAACTCCTGCACATTTTCGTGGTGTTCTGTATCGCCGTACTCTTCGGCGCACTCATCGCCCACATTCCGCCCCACAACGAGTGGACGACCGCGATAGTTGCGTTTATCGTGGCCCTTCTTGTGGGTATAGGTAAGGAAATCCGCGACAGCCGAGAGAATGGAAACCACTTTTGTGTCTGGGACATCGTGGCCGACATCATCGGCGCGGTTCTCGGTAGTGGTGTGGCATGGCTTGCGGCTCATTTCATCACGCGCTCCCTCTAAAGGGTGAACCCTTCCAACTCGTTGCGCACCTCGCCCGAAATCGTGGCGGGGTGTTTTATGTTTTATAACATATACTTTTTTATTTGAATATATCGCCTAAATCAAATAATTTGTTTAACTTTGTGGAAACTAAAATAATATACAGTTATGGGCGGTATAGGCAGCGGCGGAGCGCGAGAAGGCGCAGGGCGTAAAACAGTGGACGGAGAGCCGAGGACTAAAATCTCGGTCACTTTGCCCACATGGTTGTTAAACCTCATACGCGACGAGGCTGCCCGCCGAAAGGTTTCGACCTCTCAACTCATTACCGAATTTTTAACGAAAGGGCTTGAACGATGAAACGGACACTGAAATATATATTACTTGCTATCGTGGTAGTCGCATGGTATGGAGTATTCTATCGTATCGACCCCACAACTCCAATACAGGCGTTTTTTGCGGCACTGTTTTTAAGTGCTGTAAGTGTAATGATATATTTGGCTATTGCTGAAATAGTCAGGCGCTATAAATCCGGTGAGCAGATATGGACGTGGCAGGAAGAAAAGCCGCGAAAACTACCGTTATGGTATAGGATATTATCGAAGATTTTCCGTTAATTAGGTGTCCTTCATAGACTAACCCGAAGGGGGTAATTTTGCCGCAAACAAGATTACCCCCTTTGTCATGGCGAAATTAAATAACGATAAAATCGCGGTCGAACTCGACCTTAAAGCACAGAAGGCACAAGAGGAGATTCGCCGACTTACCAAGGCAACCGATGAACTCCGAAAACAGAATCAAGCCTACCGGAAGGAGAAGGCGGCCCTTGAACGTGTAGAGGGCGACCATACAGCCGAATATGCACGATTAAACGCGGCTATCGAGGCTAATAAACGTGAGATAGAAGCCAATAACCGTGCAATGGAGAAAGCACGGAAAGAAATCGACATTTCCAGAATGTCGGCTGCTGACCTTGGGAAAGAATTAAAGCGACTGAAGGGCGAACTGAATAAGACTTCAAAAGCCCTATATCCGGAAAGATATAGAGAGCTGGAGAATGAAATCCGCAGAGTTGAAAAGGCACACGCCGAAGCAACCCGTTCGACACGCGGTTTTCTGGCCTCGCTCCTGTCGCTCGATAAGATTGCCACCTCGATAAAGGGCTTTTTCATGGGCCTGGGCATGGTGATAATGACGCAAGTTATAGGAGCGTTCAAGCAACTGACAAACATTATTCAGGATTTTGAGCGGGCTAACTCAAAACTTGCCTCCGTACTGGGTACGACTATCGACGGAGTTTCACGCCTGACCGACCAAGCGAAATATTTAGGGCGCACCACAACCGCCACAGCCTCGCAAGTTACCGGCCTTCAGACCGAACTCGCAAAACTCGGATTCACGCAGGACGTTATCGAGAAACTTACCCCCTCGGTTCTGAAATTCGCGAAGGCAGTCGATACCGACCTATCGAGCGCGGCAGCGTTCGCCGGTGCCGCCATGCGTATGTTTAACAAGGACGCAGACCAAGCCGAAGCGGTGATGGCCTCTTTTGCCGTTGCCACAACTAAAAGCGCACTTGATTTTCACAAGCTGGAGGCCTCGCTGTCAACTGTTGGCCCGGTAGCCAATGCGTTCGGGTTCTCCCTCGAAGAAACGACCGCACTCCTCGGCCAACTCTCAAACGCCGGATTCGACGCAAGCAGCGCCGCCACCGCAACCCGTAATATCCTCCTGAATCTGGCAGACGCTAACGGCGACCTCGCGAAAGCCCTCGGTGGCCCAGTGACTAACCTCGACGAACTGGTTAACGGGCTGAATAAACTTAACGCGGAAGGTGTGGACCTCGCGAAAGCCCTCGAACTGACCGACAAGCGAAGCGTGGCCGCGTTCTCGACTTTCCTTAACGGTTCTGATTCAATTCTCGCGCTCCGTGATTCGATAACCGATTGTACCGATGATTTTCAACAAATGGCCGCGACAATGGCCGACAACGCGGCCGGTTCGTTTGCCGGATTCCAGTCAGCAGTGGAGGGCTTAATTTTGAAATTCTTTGATTTCCGCGAAGCCCTGAAAACTCTCTACGAGTGGGGTACAGATATTATAAATTGGATTGGCGAAATTGTGGACGCTTTCAGCCCTATGGGTACAATGATAGGATGGGCCGCGACAACAGTAGGTGCGCTTGTGTCCGCTTTGGGTACTCTCGTGGGCTGGATTACAAAATTATTCACACAGACCGCCGCCGGAAGAATGATATTAAACGGCGTTGTTGCCGCTCTTGTGGCTTATAAGGTTGCCACACTATTAGCCTCTAATGCTACCAAAACATTTATAAGCAATATCGCTAACGCAATAAAAGCCATAATCGCCAAGACGGCGGCGGTTTACAGTGCCGCCAAGGCAGATGGAGCGGCAGCCGTCGCAACACGTCTATGGAACGCCGCACTAATGGCAAACCCGATAATTCTTATCATTAGTTTGTTGGCTATGGCCGTGGCCGCGATTATGGGGTATAATTCTGCAATGGACGACGCTACCGAAAAAACGGACGCATGGACCGAAGCCTCCAAGGAAGCGGCGAAACAGTACGGAGAGCAGAAAGGCAAAATTCAAGCCTTGATAATGGTCGCCGAGAATGAAAATTTGTCGCTCGAACGTCGTAAAAAGGCCGTTGCAGAACTGAACCGTATTATTCCGAACTATAACGCACAAATAGACGCTACCACCGGCAAATATAAAGCGTCTAAACAAGCCCTCGACGCTTATCTTATTTCACTGGAGAAGGAGATGCGTTATAAAGCCAATGAATCAAAAATGCGCGAACTGGTGGCAGCCGCCGAAGAAGCCCGCGACGCTTACGATGAAGCAGAAATCGCCGCAGCAAAAGCCGGGCGCACCACGCGCAACTGGCTCGGTTTTGTATATCCTTCCGACGCTCAAAAAAATGCAAACAGTAAAAAAAGCCTATGGAAGAAGGCCGAAGATGATTTACAAGCATTTCAAGGCCGTATGAAAAAGGCTATCGAGGACGGAACGATTACGCCACCGGAGATAACCGAAGAGATAGAAACCGTAAATACCGGCCTCGACAATACTAACAAAACAGCTTCCGAAACCGTCACCCGACTGAAGGAAATTAACACCGAGTTAAAACGCCTCCGTAAAATGGACCCGGAGAGTGACGAAGAACTCGACCGTATTCAAAAGCGTATAAAGCTCCTTCAGGAAGAAAAAAAGGAACTGCTCGGAAAAGCCAAGGCCAAACGTACCCCCGGCACATATAAGGAGGATTCTCTCGACCAAGTAACCGCGCCGGTTGACGACGCACACCAACGCCGATTACTGGAGATAAATAAACAGGACTTAACCGAAACGGAGCGCACGATCGCGAAGAATCAAGAATTGATAAGATACTGTTTTGAACTTAATAACGCACTCGAAACACTCCGCGCCAACACTGACAGCACCCACACTAAAACCCTCGACGCTATCACCGCCGAGCAGAATAAACTCGCCGCGCAATCACTCACAGCCCAAAAGGCTATAAATACGGCAATGGTGAAACAGGATTCAGAGGACTACAAGCAAAGGAAAACAGCCGCCGAAGCGTTTTATAAACAGCAATCCGATTTAATTCGCGCCTCTGTTATCAACGACGCTGATTTACAGGAAGCCGCGAACGTGTACCTTCTTGACCTCGACCGCCAGAACCACGCCGACCAACTTAAAGAGCTGCAACAGTATTACGATAAAGTTGCAGCCGCCGACTATTATACCAAGGACGAAAAAACAAAACTCCTTCAGCAACTCGGCAAGGATATAAGGAGCGTTCAAAGTCAGATTCTCACAGATACCGGCAAATTTACCGAACTCATGCGAGAGGCTACGACCGACACAACGAGCAAAGAAGGTATTACCGCAAGTTTCGACCGCCAGCGTAGCGCAATGATTCTTTATTACGAGGCTCTGAAAGACGCTGAAGGAGTAAGCGCGGAGGAGATTGTAGCACTCGAAACGGAGAAACAACGCCGTATCGCCGCCCTTAATTACCAGTATCAAGAGCAGATGTGGCAGCTTCAGGAACTTGTCGGGCTATCATGGGCCGACGAGTACGAACGCGAACTCGCCCAACTCGAAAATTACCACCGTCAGGGCCTTATCTCAACTAAGGACTACGAAAAGAAAAAATTACAGTTAGGCGTTACCAACGCTAAAAAGTATTTCGATTATTACGCCAATCTTTCCGGCTCGATGTTCTCGGCCATACAAGATGCTGAAATCGCGCAGAGTGACGCGAAATATGATGTCTTGATACAACAGGCAAAGAATAACGGAGAGGACACTGCAGCCCTCGAAGAAGAAAAGGAAAACAAGAAACTCGAAATACAAAAGAAATACGCCGATGTTGATTTTGCGATTAAAATCTCCACGATTATAGGAAATACCGCCGTCGCCATAATGCAGGCTTTCGCGCAGCTCGGCCCGATTGGTGGAGCTATAGCCGCCGCCATGTTGACTGCTACCGGCGTGGCCCAAGTAGTGAGCGCAAAAGCCGAACGCGACAAAATCAAGAATATGCAGCCGAGCAATACCGCCGGCAGCTCCGGCACCGTTGCCGCTCCGGCCAAGGCTGAACGAGTGCTATCCGGCTACTCTGACGGCGGATATACAGGCGACGGTGACCGCTACGAGGTTGCGGGTGTCGTTCATCGCGGCGAGTACGTCGTGCCGAAGCCTATTATGGACAACCCTCGCGTAGTTGACGCGGTGGGTACAATCGAGGCGATACGCCGTAATAAAATCCTCGGTTCAGGTATGGCCGCCGCTCCTTCCGCCGGTTACGCCGACGGAGGTTATACCGTCCCGGCTCCCTCGTTGAGCATGGAGGAATTTACAAAGGCCGTTCAGGAGTTCCGGGCGGCAACAAAGGCAATCCGGGCATATATCGTTTACAAGGACATAGAGGACGCGAAGGAAACGATGGACCGCGCCCGCGCTCCGTTCACCAGAAACAAAAAGTAATTACCGCTATGATAAAAATACTTATCAAAGGGGAAGCTCTCGACCTCCCCGAAGGTTTCAGCATGGCCGTTGAAGATACCAACCCGATATTTAACGACCAAGGCAGCCAATCAATACCGGCCACCGTTCCACCGACGAGGCGTAACAACCGACTGACCGGCCACGTTGTCCGAGTTGACAACGCCGAGAATCCGAACGAGCCGGAGCGGACTTGTATCATAGAGAACGGCGCGTACCAACGTCGCGGCACACTGAATTACACAAGCGCAAACAGCCGCGACGGTATAACCTTTAACGTCGGGTTCGACAACTCCACGGCCTACGAAAAATGGAAAAATAAGAAACTGACCGAACTTTCGACACTCCCCATGTGGCGACACTCATCGCTTGCCGTCCTGATGTCGGAACTTAACGAGATATATCACAACGCTGACCCGAAAACCAACCCTTTGGCGGTTTTCCCTATTGTTACCGCTATCGACAAAGAAGGATGGCTCGAAACATATTCTATTATCGACCCCGAAAAGGTCGAAATATTGAATATGTGGACGCGCACCGCAATGCAATACAAAGCGTTAAGAAGCGTCGATAAGGTGACAAGGACAATCAACGGAACAGTTACGGAGGTTTCAGTTCCGGAAAACTACGGGTTCACGCCATTTGTAAGGGTGTGGCGTGTTCTGGAGTTGATATTTTCCGATTTAGGTATGTCAATCGCTGCGAATCCGTTCAAGACTGATAACGACCTCGCCCGGCTTGTCGTGCTGAATAATTGCGCTGATTCCTGTTGTCAGAAAGATGTTAATTATATCGACCTCATGCCGGACGTGACGGTCGAGGCGTTCATGGCCGCCCTCTGGGCGCGTTTCGGCCTCGTCTATCATGTCGATTTCAGCACTTGCCGCGTAACTATGGCCTTTATCGGCGACATAATCAACAAACCGGCTCAAAAGGATTTAAGTAATATAATATCCGAGCCGCCCGTGGTGAACTACGACAAGGGGAAATATATCAAGTTATCCGCCTCCACCTCGATAGATTGCGCCGAGCCGGAAACGGAGAGATTCGAGGACTTTTTTAAGAATTTCGATTCCTCTCAAATCGGTGATTCAGTTGTCGAAAATGAAAATATAAGTTTTACTTTTAACCGAAAAACGGCGGTATGGTCGAGATATGATAAAGTAAACAGGAAATCGAAGGAAGGTTCTACCAGCTTTTTTAATTGGGACCCGAAAACGCCCGGAGTAGAGGCTGAAGAAATCACATCGGACGACGAATTTGTGCCGCTGGCTCATGTCCAGATACGAAAAACCGCTTACGGAACTTACGGCGATTTTGCCGACGACGTACCTTTTTATCTGAAGGGTATGCGTCACAACCACAGTTATATTAAAGGTTCTGACGGACCGGAGGGTGGAGATACGCCGCTGGCGTTTATGTTCGCTTTTACCGGAATTGAAACGAGCTACGACAGTACAGAAGGCCGGTTCGCGTCAGTGACAGGCGACACGTTCAAGGACGGAAAGCAGCACACAACCTCCCTACTGTTTCAGTATAAAGGCGGCCTGTTCGATAAGTATTGGCGGCAGTATGATGAAATTTTGAGGCATGGAGCGCGAACGATTGAAATTAAAGGCCGCCTAAAGCTGCAAGAGATTCAGCAGCTCGATATGTTCCGCCCGGTAATGTTCAAGGGTGTGCGCTGCCTGATTGATACCGTTAACTATTCTTTGCCCGGTGGTAAAGAGATTGCCGTGGAAATCAAGTTACGGACAATTCAAACGCAAGGAACGTACAACATCGCCACTGAACAGAATATACCGAATTTTACTTTGTTAGATACCGACTATTACTGGAAATACGTTTCGGACACCCTTCAGACGGTTTATAACTCAACCGAGAGCAAAAACGCCGCAATCAAGGCGTGGAAAAATGCTAACCCGGACTATCAAGCACCAAATATTTACACATGGCCCGGCCTTGCCATGCCTGTAACTGTGCAGAAAACCGGCTTAACGTGGGAATCCGACCCGTACAACGCGGACGGTACTTGTAATATGGAGGGAGCGACCAGAACGCGCCAGTACCAGGCCCGCGCCACCTACGAAATATGGGAACTGTACGACGTTTCAGAAGGCGACCCGGACCATTACGAAACGGAGCCGGGCGAAATCCCGTTAGGACAAATCACTATTAGAATCACCTATACCGTAACGCTCGTAAGTGCGCATCGTTAGTCCTTTGCCCTCCGTGGCAATTCAATGAAATTTGCAATCATGGAAGCCAATAACATAACAGCAGCCCCACAAGCGGCAGACGTTAACGCCCTCTACGAAGTGTGGCGTGAAACGAATGTGGGGAATAAGGAACAGTTTTACAAGTTCCTGACAACACCCAGTACCGAGCGCGACGAGTTTATTAACGCTCACCCCGTTGAAATCTCCTTCACCGGTTCTATACTCATGGTTACGGCCAAACCTTAAACCCGCTTACAATGGATTCAAATGTAAAAAAGGGTATCGCCTTTTCAAAAAATCCGATATTGCTACGCAGCAGCTTGACGGTTGACGACTACAATCCTATTACCGGGATTCCGTTCACCGTCTATGCCAGCGGCATGAACCAACGCTATGTGGGTCGTTATAACCAGCCCTTTAGCGTCAATATCTCCGAGATTGTGGACGCATACGCCTACACTATCGGCGAACCGATAATGTCGTACCACATAAACGGAGTTCGTGAGGTCGAGGACAACGGCACGATTTCCGAACGCAAAATTTACGTTGATATTACCGAGGATAATCTGGACGAATGGGAGTGCCTTATTATCGCCGGAGGCGTTTCGCGTCAGAATTACCGACGTTATGCCAGAATGAAAACCGACGCTTTCGAGGCCCGTTTTCTCAACAACGCCAATAACTTTTTTATGACAACCCGAACCGCAGGGTGGCGCATAGTGATGAAGGAAACGGAACTTTATCCGCTCTATTTCATAAGTCTGGAGAGATTTCTGTATATGACCGTTGTAGAACGAACGACGGGCAAAACTCTAATACAAGACGGGAATTTCGACAACGGTATTTTTGCGCTTGATATTGACGCGCTACGAAAACAGTTTTTCGATGAATACGGAGTTTTGTCGAATAGTTTCGACATATACAAGGGCGACCCCTCGCAATACTCTTGCAGCATAGTAATTGAGCGGAGCGACCCGGCACGGGAACGCTACCGCCTGAAATTCCGCAATTCTCTCGGTGTATTCGAGATTATCGAACTTGCCGGAGAACTTACCATTACACCCGATTACGCCGCAGCCGATGAAGCAAGATTCAGCAGATACGACGCTGAAACCGACGATTTCACCGCCGACCGCGAACGTATCACACGCCCCCAATCGCTAACAATCGAAACCGGAGTTATGCGGGCTGATACCGTCCGTTTCCTCATGGATATGATAGGCAGCGAGGAGGTTTATTTGCTCGACCTCTCGGAACTCCCGGTTAAAGTTATACCCTCTATCGAGGAACTCAAATACAAGCCGCGTCCGGAAACGCCCCAAAAATTCACCGTCAAGTTGCAAATGGCGGAAGATGAAACCAACATCATGCAAGACATCATCGACGGAACGGAAGGCCGCAAACCGCGAGTATTCTCGAAGCAGTTCAGCAAACAATTTAATTAACTCATTATCACAATGGCAGACACGACACAACAGTTTATTGATAACCTTATAACGGTTATCTGGAACGCCGAGGACCCCGAAAGCGTTACAAACGAGATGGTCGCCCGTGTGTTCGATTTTCTCAATAAGGGTTATAAAGACCTTTTGACGAATAACTCGGCGGTAGCAACCGAGAAAGCCGAACGACAGGCAGCCGACGCGGCTCTGCAACGCACTATCGACACGCTTCAGCTCGCTCTCCAGACGGTGACGCGAACAGCTTCAGACGCGCAGACGGCCGCAGCCACTAACCGAACGGCAATTAACAACCTTCTCGGCAAGAACGCCTCGACGGCAATCGAGAATTTTAACGAAATTATCACCTTCCTGAATGGTGTGACGGATTCGGACAGCCTTGTGGCGTTGCTCTCGGCTATCGACGAGCGTATCACCGAAAACGCCAAGAAAATACGCGAACAAGGCTATTCGATTAGTGACCTTCAGTATAAAACCGAACTCCTCGAAGCCGGTTTCAAGGTTGAAGATAACGGCTACAATCTGAACGCGCTCACCGAAGCGGGATTCTATTTTCTGGAAGGCCCGACCGATGAAATTCTTATTGTTTACCGTTATGCCGGTCCGAACGCCGTAGGAAAACCGACAACGTACCACTTTGTTCAATATCTGTTTACCGCCGGAGGCTTGAAATTCCGCAACGGTAAAGCCGCAGACTTGACAGCGGCGGCAGATTGGGAGGATTGGCAGGGCGTAGGCCAAAAGGGCGCGGGTAATCTTATTAACGTGACGGAACTCGTTCCGCCCGAAAACGGATTCTATGACCTTCAGGCCGCTATCGAGGCAGTTCCGGCCACTCACCGCGCTCTCGGTCGCTGGATAACCTACCGCCTCGGCACAGGCGACTGGGAAACGAAGCAGTTCAAAGGCTCGACGCTCACCCAGTGGGAAAAGGCAGAGAGCTGGGAGGACACCGGCGGGAAGGGTACAATTACCGGGATTAAACTCAATAACACCCCCGTAAACCCCGACGCTGAAGGTATCGTAAATATCACCGTTGACGAGCTGGAGGTGGACGAAACTCTAAACGACAAGTCAACCAACCCGGTACAAAACAACGTAATTACGCAAGCAATTACCGACCTTCAGGGTAAAACAGTCGCCGACCTCGACGCTACGATGAACGACGAGGGAACGGAGATTCACCTCGCAATCATCAACGACCAGCGTCAAGAGATTGCCGGGTGTGATATTCCCGTAAGTACAGGCGGAAGCGGTGAAACCGGGGCTACCGCTAAAATCATACTTTCCGCCTCGGTTGATAACGATACAATCCGCGAGGGTAGCCCCGTGAAACTCCTTTACCGATACGACCACCAGTATCTCGGAGGCGACCAAGGCGGAGAATCGACCGGCCAACGCGCCGACATCGAAATTACTGTCAAGAATGGCGCGGTTACTACTTTTACGACCACTCTCAACGACGTGGCCGCAGGTGATTACGAACTCGACATAACAAGTTACGTCCGAAGCGGAACAACCGACATCACGGTTAAAGCCTCGGTAATCGACCCGGAAACAGGAGCCACGCGCACCCGTCAGGCTACCGCCCGCGTCAAGGCTATGACGCTGACCCTTTCAAGTGCCTACTCATTGGCGAACTCTATCGCCGGAGGCGGTTACGGCCCATACGATACCGTTGCGATTCCTTTCACTGTGTCGGGTTCCGGCCGCAAGACCATAACCCTATATCTCGACGGAGAGGCATACGACACAAAGGAGGTAACGAAATCCGGCAAAACGAACGGCAGCTTTACCGTTCCGTTGTCGGGGCTTACTGTCGGACGGCACAACATTCAGATGGTCGCCGAACTCGAAGCCTCGGACACTCTTACACTCCGTTCGGAATCTATTTTTATCGACCTTCTGAAGAAACCGGCAACCGGTTATGCTCCGGCTCCGTTTATCGGTACGATGATTATCTTCGCCGACGGGCGGATTTTCGAGAATAACGATTACCTCACTCCAACGCTGGAAATCGGTCAGTTTGAACGCCTTGATTTTGATTTTGTGGTGTTCGACCCTGATACCACTCCGGCAAGCATGGACGTATATCACGACGGAGTGGTTATGCAGTCTATCACAGCCCCGCGCACCGTTCAGCGGTACACTAACCGTTTCACCGCTCCCGGAACGGAGGCGATGAAATTCAAAACAGGCGAAACCGATTACCTCTTTAACATCGAGGTAGTAGAATCCGACATTGATTTAATTGAGGTTACGGATTCCCTTCGTGTAAGGTTGTCCGCAGCCGGACGCAGTAACGCCGAGGGGAATCCGGGCGTTTGGGAATTTGAAGGTATAACGACCGATTTCCACGGTTTCGACTGGAGCAACAACGGATGGACAGGCGACGCGCTTTTACTTACAAACGGTGCAAGTATCACAATTAACGATACCCCGTTTGCAAAAGACGCGACAGCGACAGGCTTCACCGTGGAGGCGGAACTGATGTGTTCCAACGTGTCAGACCGTAACGGCGTTGTTATGTCGTGTTTCGCCGACGGCGTGGGTCTTGAAATGACTACCGAACAGGCTCGTATGGTTGTTTCAGGCGGTCAGGAACTTGAAACGAAATTCGCCCCGGATATTCCGATTAAAATAGCGTTCGTGGTTGAGAGCAAAAACGAAAACCGCCTTTTACATCTGTATGTTAACGGTATTCGCGACCGCTCACTCCAGTACCAGGCCGCCGCCTCGCTCATGCAGATAAACCCGGCTAAAATTACCGTAAGTTCTGACGCGGCAGACGTGGAACTCCGTAACGTGCGCATATACGACCGCGCCCTCTCTGATGATGAAATGTTGTCTAACTTTATGGTTGACCGCTCGACGGCTGACGAAATGGTTATACTGTTCCAGAAAAACGACATTCTCAACGACGAGGACGCGGTGGACATCGACAAACTCCGCGCACAGGGTAAAGGCTGTATGCGCATTGTCGGCGATGTTGACCTTGTTAACCAGACGAATAACAAGAAATTCGAGGTTACGGTTGATATATACTTTTATTCGCCCTACGGCAAGGAATACGATTTCGTTGCCCGTAATGTAGGTTTGCGAATACAGGGTACCAGTTCGACGACATACCCGCGTAAAAACTACCGTATCTATTTACTCCGAGAGCAATACGGTTGCACTCTGGAGGTTAACGGAGTTCCGGTTCCGGATATGACTTACAGTTTCAAGCCGGGGGCGCGTCCTGTATCAATCTTCTGTCTGAAGGCGGATTTTTCGGATTCGTCGAGTACGCACAACACCGGCGGCGTTCGTATAGTTAACGATATTTTCCGCCGCTGTGGCTGGCTCACACCCCCGCAAGCTGCCTATAAAGGTGACTACGATGTGCGCGTGGGCGTTGACGGTTTCCCGATAAACCTTTTCTACGACAACAACGGCGAGGGAGTGGCGAAATTCCTCGGTAAATACAATTTCAACAACGAGAAATCGGAATCGCACCAAGTTTACGGGTTCGAGGGTATCGAAGGTTTCAACGATGAAGCAGCCCTCGGCGGTGAACGTAATCGCTGTATCTGTGTCGAGTTCCTGAACAACTCGGCGGCTCTCTGTCTGTTCGGCACGGCTGACATGACGAATTTCGATGATGAATTGGAGTTCCGATTTAAGGCCGACACCAAATGGGCAGACGCTCACGAGGACGACAAAGCGGCAGTTATACGCTTATGGTCGTGGATTCAGAGTTGTAAGGGCAATCCGTCGAAATTCCTCCGCGAATATACGCAGTATTTCGCCAATGAAGCCCCGTTCGCATGGTACGCGCTGACGAACTATTTCATGGCGGTGGATAACCGCGCGAAAAACATGATGTTCGCAACGTGGGATGGCCTTATATGGTACATTTTGCCCTACGATATGGATACGCTTTTCGGCAAACGAAACGATTCGTACCTGAAATTCGATTACATGATTGATTTCGATACCGTGGACGAGAGCCAAGGCGCGTACTGTTTCGCCGGACATGATTCGGTACTCTGGGAACTCGTTCGCGGTTGCCCCGAAAAACTCGCCGAGGTTGCCCGTTCTATCCGTTCGGTGATGTCAACGGAGTACGTTCTGGACGTGTTCAACAACCAATTTATGGGCGAATGGTGCGAACGTATCTACAATAAGGACGGAGAATATAAATATATTCTTCCGCTCATCGAAGAAGGGCGCGACTATCTCTACGCCCTTCAGGGTTCGTGCTACGCTCATCGTACCTATACAATCGTTAACCGCTTCAACCTTCTGGATTCGGAGTATTGCGCCGGCACATACCGCGACGACGCGTTCCCGGTGTATTTCTCGTATAACTTTGCGGCGAATCCTCGCAACGTGAAGATAACGGCGGCGGAAAGATTTTGTTTCGGCTATGGCTACACCAACGGCGACCCCACGGTTTCTGGCCTCCGTGCAAATGGCCAAGGTGACGAAATAACTCTTACCTTCAAACAAAATCTTATCATCAACGACCCGCAGAACATTTACGGGGCCTCTCGTATTCAGTCGCTCAACCTTACGGACATAAGTCACGCTATTGTCGGAACGCTTAACCTTAACAAGTGTATTCGCCTCCGCAATCTTGACGCTTCTTGCTCGACTGGGCAGAAGGCTCTCACAGGCCTGATTCTCGAAAATTGCCGGAACCTCCGTTCTCTTGATGTTAACGGACTGAACGGCCTTACCTCTCTGAATCTGGCCGAAAATCGTAAACTCGAAACTCTCGACGCGGCAGATACGCAGCTTACAAACGTGATATTCGCACAAGGCGGAACGATGTCAACGGCAAAGTTACCGGCCTCGCTCCAGACGCTCGAATTACGATACCTTCAGAACCTCGCGCCCGACGCGCTGACCTTCTCCGGAACTCCGGCGGTTACTCGCCTTGTCGTTGATAACTGTCCGCTGATTGACTGGCAGACCCTTCTCAACCGTTGCCCCTCTACGACCTACCTCCGTGTTACGGGCATAGACGAGAGCGGTCGCGGTGAACTCCTCCGCAAGTTCCTGACGATGAAGGGTGTCGATGAAAACGGTAACAACGTGACGACTTGCCGCCTCGTAGGTACTTACCAACTCACGAAATACCTCGAAGAATCGGAGTTCAACGAGTTACAGGCCCATTTCCCCGAACTGAACATAAAGCAGCCGGAATGGACGGTTATCAAGTACGACGAAACGGTGTCAGATTCAAAAAATATCTCAAACCTCGATAACGAAACGGGCTACGACTACGACAACACTTTCAAACCGTCGGCGCACGTCGCCGCTATCATGGCGAAGCGTCACCGCGTAATGGCTAAATATGTAGCGTCCGGCAAAATGCTCGTTTGTCCGCTTGACGATACCGATAGCCGCCGTTATCATGACGGCACGGAGGCCAATACACAAGGTTTCAACCACCCGACGAAGGCCGACGAAGGCGATTTCATGATGTACGAGCCTGACCGTTGGTGCAAGGGTATCGACGATTTTATTAACCGTTGCCATTACCACTGCTTCAGCTCTCTGAAGGCTGTAACGCAGCCGGAGGGCCGTAAACTTTACCCGGAAGATATGGAGTTGCACGACCGCGCAGCTTGCCGAGTGGCGACCACATACACCACCTTCGACGACTGCCTCGCGGTTTACGATGATTACCGCGTATATGTTGCCCCGGTGAAGGGTTACAAGCAAGCACGATGGCCGGCCGTGAACTCATCGGTTTACGGCGCGGTGTTCCTCGACGCAGACAACAACGTGGTGGGTCGTGCCGCAGCCAATAGCGGACGAATGACCGAAGGCTCTTACCTGTTTACCTCCGTTCCGGCCAACGCTGAAAAAATCGCTTTCACTTGCCGCGCCGACGCTCCTTTCTCCTTCGTGTGGCTTACCACCTCGCCGGAGATTCACGCTATCGAGCCGGACGCTTGGCGAACCGGCCAATGGCTTGCCGGTGTTGTGAAAGCATATTACGGTAATTTGCAGATTCGCAGTATTACGGGCGTTTCGGCAACCGTCAGCGTATCACAATCGCAGTTCGTTGATTACTGCCGCAGACGTGGCGAGGGATTCACCCCGATAACGTACCCCATGCACCGCGACATCGCTTGTTTGTTCTGGGCCAACTATGGCGACCGTGACAGTTCAGGCGTGTGCGGATATGGCTCCGGCTCAAATACTACCGTTCAAGGCTTGACCGCCTTCCTCGGCATGAAGGACACCATAGCGAACCCGGCTAATGCTATCGGTGCGGCCGGAGGCTGGTATTACGACGATACGCAGACGTTACGAAATGCGACATCTATCAACGCCATAGGTTACGAAAATCTTTGGGGCAATGTCGCAGAATGGATGGGCGGAGTTACCTCCGATTACTACGTTTGGAAATTTACCGAGTACGGAACCGGTGAAGAAAGAACCGTCAAGAGTGGCACAATCTCCGATTCATGGATTACCGAATTACATAACGGTCGTTTCATGGACGTGGTGCCGGTGTTGCTCAACGCCACAGAAACAACCCACTACGGCGACAAATTCTGGTGTTCCAACTCGTCGGCCCGTGTGGTGTGCCGCTCCAGCTACAACGCCTTCTCGAGCGCCGGTGTTTCGTGCGCGCACGCGAGCAGCGATTCATCGAGCACGCACGCGTGGAGCGGGTCGCGCCTTGCCTTCATCGGTGAAATCGAATATACGTTAAACGTCGCGGCCTTCTTGGAGGCCGAGGCCATAGCCTAACCGAATAAACTTGAACGTATGATGTTAAACGATACACGAGGGCGCAGCCCTCCCACAGCAGAGCAGCCCCCGAAATGGTAGATTTCCCCAATCGTCGTCGGCCCGTGTGGTGTACCGCTCCAACAACAACGCCAACTCGAACGCCGGTGTTTCGTACACGAACGCGAACAACGATTCATCGAACACGAACGCGTGGAGCGGGTCGCGCCTTGCACTCAAAGCGTTAATTTGCCAAAATCGAAAATATATAGCCCTCCGACATCGGCGACGTGTCGCCACCGTCGAGGCAGGGGAGAGAGCCACGGCACAGCCGCCCACAGGACGGAACGCCGAAACATCACGCGCAGGGGTGGAGTTTAGTAGGGCCAGCAATGGCAGCCGAATAACTTAGGCCCCAGAAAAATGAAGGCAAAACAAACAACATGAAACGTATAAAGGATTCCGAAATAATTCCGCTGATTGTCGCCTCGTCCAATATCCGGGAATCAATCGACGCCGTACTCCGAGGAACTGCCCGAAAGCAGTCTAAACAGGGGCGCGAGATTCTTGCGCATATCGACGGGATAGAGGCATGGCTGGCCGCTGAAATATCGGCGGGCGTGTTTCGCCTTACCTCCTACGGAGAGGAGATAATTACCGAAGGAGGGAAGAAACGACGGATTCAATTCCTTTACTCGTATTATGAAAAAATGGGTATTCATGCAATAATGAATATCGTCGAGGAACTGACGTTCAAAAAGTTGATACGAACCACCGGGGCATCGCTGAAAAACCGGGGTACGCACGACCTTCTGAAGCTTATACGCCGCGACCTCGAATTATACCCCGATGAAATACAATATGTTTACGAGGACGATATTACGAAATTCTACGAAAGCATATTGCAGGACATCATGATGGACACGTTACGCCGCATATTCAAAGGGCCTATAATCCTCACCCTTCTGGAACGGTTTGTGCGTTTCCTTATCCGTGGGCTATCTATCGGATTGCGCAGCTCACAACATTTCGGCAACCTCCTTTTATCGGTATGGCTCGACCACCACGTTAAGGACGAACACCGTTTCAGATTCTATTATCGTTATTGCGACGATAAGAGGGGATTAGGTCCCGACAAACCGACACTTTGGAAATTGAGCGGTATCGTTCACGAACAGGTCGAGGGCATAGGGCTGAAGGTGAAAGCGAATGAACGTATTTACCCGGTTTCACAGGGTATCGACTTTATCGGATATGACATTTTCAAGGATTATACTCGTATTCGGAAGCGCAACAAGAAGAAGGCAGCCCGTCGCCTCCACAAAATAAAAAGCAAACGCCGACGCGCTGAAATACTCGCGTCGTTTTACTCGCTCTGCAAACACGCAGACGCTAAACATCTATTTTACAAAATAACAGGCTTAAAAATGGCTGATTACTCAAATCTTAAATCGTTGGCCGACCTCGGTATCTCGACATCGCCGGGAGTGCGTCGGAACGGTCAGAAAAATTTTACTTGCCGCGAGGTCACTCTTAACGCGCTCGTAGGCTCGACGCTTTGTATTCTGGATTTTCAAACAGGCGTTTCGACAAAGTGGTCGCGTAGAGAACACAAGGAAGCGGTGGCCAACGGTGACACGGAGGCAAAGGAGAAAACGAAATATCTCGTTTGCGCCCGTCTTATCGTCCCGAACCGGGCGCAGCTTGCGGCCTGTAACTTACCCCTGAAGAAGGGCGACGTGGTTAAATTCTTTACCGGCTATCCTGATATGTGCGATATATGCGACGCGCTGAAAGATAAGGAACTACTGGGCGAGAATAAGGTGACTATGGCGCGTAACGCACAGGGCAATTTTACCGAATATCTTTTCACTTAACAATATATCGACATGAAAACGAGAGAAATATCATGTTCCGAGGTGCTTGCGCCTATCGAGTGCATAAACCCACGCCGCGACCGCTGGGCGGTGCGCTGGAATCACCACCGCGACGAGGAGCGCGGATGGCTGGCCGTTGAAATGATTACCGACGGCCGTCCGACTGTTGACGAGATACGCGACGCAGTGGCGGAGTATTTCGACGCACAGACCCAGAACCGAATCGCTAATACGTTCTTTTGGAATGGACGGAAGGTAAGGCTGACAGACGCGGCACAGCGCAATTTTCTGTTTGCGGTGTACTCGCTCGATAAGACCGGCGAAATCGACCGCGCCCCGTTCATCGGACTGCTGGAGGCTGATACGGACGCAGCCGCAGCCGACGAACTGGGCGATATGGTCGCAGCCATGTGGACGCACATCAAAGAGTGCCGAGCCGCAGGAATCGAAGCGAAAAACGCCGTCGATTACTCCCAATACGAGTTATAACATATCGTCGAAGGCAGACACCCCGGCGACGCGGTTTTCTTTCATTATGTGGGCGTATATCATGGTGGTTGTTACCGAGGTATGCCCCAAGAGTTTTGAAAGAGTGCCAAGGTCGCCGGAGTTCTTTTTGTAGTAAAGGGTGGCGAAGGTGTGCCGGGCAGCTTTCGCGCTGACCGCTTTTTCGATACCTTCACGTTTACAGATTCTTTTTATTATTCTGTTGAACGCCTGGTCCGTCGGCAATTTCCTGAACAGATTGCCACGATACCGTCCGTCGCGGTAGTATTCGGCCAATTCAGCCGCCGGACGCGATAGCGGCATATTTACGCGCGTGCGTGTCTTGATTCTCTGGTAATGGATTTCGCCGCCGCTTATCTGCTCTATCTGCAACGCTCTGGCGTCGGATATGTGCATGGCCGTGAATGTCATAAACAGGAAGAAGCGAAGCACGTCCTGTTCTCCTTCGTCAAGAATGGCGGAGCGATAGAGGCTTGTCAGTTTGTTTAATTCCTGTTCGGTAAGAAATATAACAGCAGGGTCGGCGGCCGGAACCCGATACACCTCGAACGGGTTAACCTTCACTTTCCCGGCTCTCATAGCCGCATAATAGTGCATACGGATAACGCACATATTTTTGCGTATTGTTCCGGCGTTGTTATTGTGCTTATCTCGGAGGTGGGCGGCATATACGCGCAGCCATTCGGGCGTTATCTCGGCTATCTGGAGCCGTGGGTTATAGTGCTGGAGTTTCGTTAACGCCGCTTTGTGGTGCCGGATTGTTTCGGGCTGCATGGCCGTGCGCAGCTCGTCGAGGTGCCGGAAGGCGTATTCAAGAAAATTCATCGTTTCACCCGGACGACGGTAGAGCGCGAGAAAACTGTCTTTCGTGAGTGTTTCGCCCGTGAGCCTCGCCCGGACGAGTATGTCCGAGATTTTCGCTTTCGTGTTGGAAATTATAAGGTTCTTATCTTTTACCTCCTGACCGCGCCCCTTGATTCTCTCCGTTACCGGGTCCCATTCCGCACCCGTTACCGCTATATCCAGAGGGAGGCGGATTTTTATACGCTCGATGTTTAACACCGCATACAGAGCGGCGCGGCCGTCCGCTCTTTCGCTCTCATTTCGCCGCTTGATTGTTACTTTCGCCATTTTGGGTGTGCCAACTTTTGTGACGACATTTTTTGTAACGCTCTGATTTTGAGCCTACATTTGTGCCGACATTGTTTGAAAATTGACTACCGACGGGGCGTAAGTAATCCGCTGATAATCTGCTATATAAGCAAAAAACCCGACCGAAGTCGAGTTTTTTCGTGGTGCCACCAGGAATCGAACCGGGGACACAAGGATTTTCAGTCCTTTGCTCTACCAACTGAGCTATGGCACCATTGTTGACAACAGAACTCAACCACATGGGCTTTTCCGTTTCAGCGATGCAAAGTTAGGAAGTTTTTTTTACCCAAGCAAATTTTTTTGGAGTTTTTTTGATATTTTTATACATTCCCAACATACATCCCTAACAATCAGATAATTGCAGTTAATACTCAAAAATCTTTAATTTTGAAAAATCATGTCAAATAAAGTATGGTGAGATAAAATTCGCAGATTCATACGCAAATTTATCCGTACACAACGCTTTCATATAACACCTCTATTAAGATCATTCGCCGACTGGAGAGATTTGGACTCTATTAGAGTTACAGTTCAGAAAAAATCACACCACCCTGACAATATTAAAAGCTAAATAACATCAGAATGATATATTCCGATGATTTTTTATCAACACCTATTTGCGCCAGCCAATATTACCTTTCATAGCAACCAATGCCAATCTAATAGTGCTAATTTTGGAAAAAGAAAGGAATTCAACAGTGATCGCAAACTCTGCGTTTATAATGCTTAACCTGCGCAGCTACTGATTTTTAAGGTTTTTTCGCATTTTGAGGGGTAAAAATTTTGTAGATTGGAAAACAATCCGTAATTTTGCCCCGCAAATCAAAACAAAAATTTTGCTAAACAATTAAAAAACTATATAACAAATGATTATCGTACAAGTAAAAGAAGGCGAAAACATCGAGAAAGCTCTCAAAAAGTTCAAACGTAAATTTGAAAAGACTGGCATTGTCCGCGAACTCCGCAGCCGTCAGGCTTTTGAAAAGCCCTCTGTAGCAAACCGCAAGAAGATGATGAAAGCGGTTTATGTTCAGAAACTGCGCGCGGTTGAAGAATAAAAAAACGCTTTTTCAAGTATTTTCCGCCTAAATTATTTGGCGAAAAGAAAAGATTGTCATATATTCGTGCATCCTATAATTCCCTTATCGGGTATGTATAATGCACGAAATAATGACTGATTATATTAAATTTTTTCTGACTTATATACGGTGTGAGCTGAACCATTCGGCTTACACCGTTTCGGCATATACCGCAGACTTACGGGAATTTGCGGAATTTATCACGGGAGGATCTCCTGATAGATTCAGGCCTACCGACATCACTTCGTCGGACTTAAGAACATTTGTGGCTCATTTAAGCCGTCAAGGAAGTTCTCCACGCACTGTGCGGCGCAAGGTCAGCACCCTTCGCTCTTTTTTCACTTTCATGTGTCGGCGACACGGGTCCCCAACAAATCCGGCGGATGACCTAATTACTGCGCGCACACCAAAAGAGCTACCAGTCTATATCCGGCAGGATGAGATCAATACAATAATCGACATGAACGGATCCGCAATCAGTTCATCCGACTCCGATGATTTTGATACCGTACGCGACAATCTGATCGTGACCATGCTCTACACCACCGGCATCCGCTGCTCGGAACTCATGACTCTGAGAGACTCTGCCGTAAACACATCCTGTTGTGAACTAAAAGTACTGGGAAAGCGTAATAAAGAGCGAATAGTGCCGTTTGGCTCTGAACTCAAACAGATGATAGAACACTACAGACTATTGCGCGAATGCGGCCCAGGGCCAGGTGGAGAATTTTTTGTCCGCCGCAACGGCAGTGCGCTGTACCGTAAGCTCATTTACAACGTTGTACATGACGCCCTGAAAGCAGGCAACGCTCATGCATCACGCCTTAGTCCGCACGTGTTGCGCCATTCATTTGCCACCGATATGCTCAACAACGGTGCTGATCTAACTGCCGTACAGAAATTGCTCGGCCACTCATCCCTCGGCACTACACAGATATACACACATGTGACACTTCGTGACTTACAACATAATTATCAACTCGCACATCCTCGTGCACAAAGAAAAGGAGGAAATTATGGAAACTAAAATTCAAGCCATTCATTTCGACGCATCCGAATCGTTGGTAAGCTTTATCCAGAAAAAAATCGAAAAACTTGTACGTAAAAACGTAAATATAACAGACGCTGCAGTAACGCTGAAAGTAGTGAAGCCCGAAACTGCAATGAACAAAGAAGCAAGACTGGTGCTGACGGTTCCGACCCATGAAGACATCGTAGCCACTAAAGTCGCCGACACATTCGAAGAAGCCATCGACTTGGCCATCGCGGCACTTGAGCCACAGCTCGAGAAACTGAAAGACAAGAAATAATTTGTCATTCCAATAACACATAAATAGCGGCTGCACCGTAAAAACATGCAGCCGCTATTTATTTTACGGAATAAATAACGTTATTGATCATCTTTAACACCGCCGGCAAATATATATACCTCATCTCCTAACACAGCATTGACCTAACATTGACATATCAGAAATCTATGATAGTCCGGTCAAAATTCTCACTGAACAGCAATAACTAAAAATAATCCGTTAAATTTGTCAGGTAATTAGCCCGCACAAACTTTACATATTATCGAACATTACTTTACCGCCTGCTAAAATGGGAAAGAGAAAAAGGCCTTGGCACCCCACAGCTATCGCCATGTTGATCATATTTTCAATCATCCTATACCTGATTGAATTGTTGACATCAAGACCAATATTCAACCTTACAAGATTCAGCCTAAACTATGTCATATCTCTCCCGTTCATATTATTGAGCATAATTACGGTTGCATTGCATTAATCACAATAGGCATAAATAGACCCAAACTACAGAAATGGAATGCATATCTGAAAATAACACTTGAAGGAATATCCACTATCCTCGTCGCCGGAATCATGGTTATAGTAGGCAACCTACCGTTCATCGATGATATAGTGGGATATGTCACGTCAGGCTTATATTGGAAATCAGTAGCCGCAGCTACATTAATCAACATATTAATACTGGTCACATTTGAATTTTCATACAAACAAGTATCAGCCGGAGGTTACAGCATGAAAACGCCATACTACAGTATCGGCAACTTAAAAGTCAGATCACTACTGTCCACTAAAAATGGACGGGGTTAAAAATTAAATAAATTCGGTTCACTTGAATCACAGAGGACATTGACATTTTTGAAATTCGATTTGTCGAAGAGGTCACGCAGATGGGTCTTGTCTGTCAGCGATATCCCAAGTATCTGAAGGACTTCATAGATGCTGCGCTCCAGTCTCATGTCATGCTGCGCTATCGCCACGAGGCAATAAGTAATTATGGCACAATAGATTTGGATGCGAACGGCATTCTCGGATGTGCCCCAGAACTTCTTGATGCGCAGGTGCTGT